>Ga0055536_1000545_pt1 | contig 25810 bp, 28 predicted proteins | sample AraplaCvi_mLB_r2_FD_55037 | JGI IMG/M metagenome (GOLD analysis project Ga0055536, IMG submission 55037) | Arabidopsis root microbial communities from North Carolina, USA - plate scrape MF_Cvi_mLB_r2 | ecosystem: Host-associated > Plants > Roots > Endosphere | place: USA: North Carolina...
CAGCAGACCCAAACCCGGCAAACCGGTTTTTTCAGATGTACCGAGCACAGCGGACTTGCGGCGGCTGCGCCCCCGAGCGGGAGCAAGCTCCCTCGCCACAGGCATCATTGGACTCAGAGGCCTGGGCACTTTTGAACAGCGGAGACCGAAGCAGAGGCCACCACTCCCAAAAGCGCACATCCCCCCTGTGGCGAGGGAGCTTGCTCCCGCTGGGCTGCGCAGCAGACCTAAACCCGGCAAACCGGTTTTTTCAGACACACCGAGTGCAGTGGACTTGCGGCGGCTGCGCCCCCGAGCGGGAGCAAGCTCCCTCGCCACAGTCATCAATTGGCTCAGAGTCATGGGCACTCTTGGACAGCGAAGACCGAAGCAGAGCCCACCTCTCCCAACTCCCCACACACCCCCTGTGGCGAGGGAGCTTGCTCCCGCTGGGCTGCGCAGCAGACCCAAACCCGGCAAACCGGTTTTTTCTGATACACCGAGGACAGTAGACTTGCGGCGGCTCCGCCCCCGAGCGGGAGCAAGCTCCCTCGCCACAGTCATCATTGGGCTCATAGTCGTGGGCCTGCTTCAATCGGGACCGCTTTGATTGTGGCGCGAGGACCTGAAGGTGGGACGCCCTCGGCCGCCGCGGGCAATTGCGGCGCTTGCATGTCCGGCATCGCCCAGCTGCGTTCCGGTTGCAAGCCGCCCTGGGCGCGGCGCATGAAGTCGTAGCGATTGAGGGTGATGCTGCGCCCCGCTTCGCTGTCGCGGATGATGTACGGGCGCAGGAATACCATCAGGTTGGTCTTGGTGATGGCCCGGCGTTCGTTGCGAAACAGCGCGCCGAGTCCCGGAATCGTCGACAGCCACGGCACCGCATCATTGCTCTGGCTGTAGCCGTCCTGCAGCAACCCGCCGAGGACCATGATCTGCCCATCGTCGAGCAGAATGCTGGTGTCGATCGCACGTTTGTTGGTGACGATGCCCGCCGAGGTCACGCTATTGGAGGCGCGCTCATCGATGCTGCTGACCTCCTGATAGATGTCCAGCTTGACCGTGCCGCCCTCGGAAATCTGCGGGCGCACGTTGAGTTTGAGGCCGACCTCTTCGCGGGTCACGGTCTGGAACGGGTTGTTGCTGGTGCCCCCGCCGCCGGTGACGTAGCTGCCGCTGACAAACGGGATGGTCTGGCCGACAAATATGCTCGCCGCTTCGTTGTCCAGGGTCAGCAGGTTCGGCGTCGACAGCACGTTGGTGCCGCCCTTGCTCTTCAGCGCCCGGGCCAGCACTTTCAGGTCGAGAATCTTGCCGATGCCGGGAATGTCGACCGTGCCGTTGACATAGCCGAGATTCAAACCCTGCGGCAGTACGTCGATGCTGTTCTTGGCACCCGTGTTGAGACCCGCGCCGCCGAGATTGGCGCCACCGATCACGCCTTTGCCGCCAAGATTGCCGGTCTGCCATTGCACACCGAATTCGCTGGCATCGTCCTCGCCGACCTCAACGATCAAGCTCTCGATCACCACTTGCGCACGGCGCTGATCAAGCAAGTCGATGACCTCGCGCAAGTTGCGATACAGCGGCTCCGGTGCGGAAATCAGCAGCGTGTTGGTGGTGGCATCCGCCTGAATCGTCACGCCACCAGCGCTGAAAGCCACGTTCTGTTCGCTACTCTGCGTACCGCCATTGCTCGCCGCACCGCCACTGCCCTGCGCATAGCTGCCGCCGGTACCGCCGCTGCCAGTCGTCGTTGAAGTGCCAGTGCTCGGCGTGCTGCTCTGGCCGTTCTGCCCATTGTTGCCGCCGGTGCTGCTGCCCATCGCGCTGAGCACCGAACGCGCCGCGTCGCTGCTGCCGCTGTCGCTCTCGCCGGTGAGCAAACCGCGCAACGCCTGCGCCAGTTTCGCCGCTTGCGCGTTGCGCAGATACACCACGTGCAGATTGCTCGGATTGCTCTGGGCGTTGTCGAGTTTGTAGATCAGGTTGCGCGCCAGCTCGGTGCGCTCGGGGCTGCCGGCGCGGATGATGATGGTGTTCGAGCGCGGGTCGCCAATCACCGCGATTTTCTGCGTCGGATCGTTACCCGGCGCGTCGAGCAAGTCAGCCACCATCGGCGCGATGTCGGCGGCAATGCCGTTCTGGATCTGCACCACATCGGTGTCGATCGCGCTCGGCGTGTCGATGCTCTCGATCAGTTGCGCGACGCGGGTGAGGTTCTCGGCGTAGTCGGTGATCACCACGGTGTTGTTGCCCGGATAGGCATTGATCGGATTGTTCGGCGAAACGATCGGGCGCAGCACCGGGATCAGGTTTACCGCGTTCTCGTATTGCAGGCGGAATGTGCGCGTGAGCATGCCGTTGCCCGCTGGTTTGTCGGCGCTGTAGATCGGCCCGCCGAGCAGTTTGGCGTCGGCCTCGGGAACCACCTGCGCAACGCCGCCGACATCGACCACGCTGAAGCCTTGCATGCGCAACGCCGCGAGCAACATGTCATAGGCCTGACGGGCCGGCACCTGACCTTCCGAGACCAACGTCAGATTGCCCTTGACCCGTGGATCGACGAGAAACTGCTGCCCGGTGGCCCGCGACAGCGCCCGCACCACCGCCTGAATATCCGCCTCGACAAAATTCAGCGTCACCGGTTGCTCGCCCAACGGATTACGCGCGACCGAGTTGCTCGGCGCGCCACCGCTACTGCGCCCGCGCTGACTGATGTTGTGCAATTGCTTCGGCACCGGCCTCGCCTGGGCCTGCGCCCGCTCGCGATCGGCCACCGCATCGCCGCTGCGCTGGGTGTTGGCCAGCGGCCGGCCGAGTTCACTGTCGACCAACAGCGGTGGCTGATTCTGCGGTGCCGTGGTGCTGTTGCACGCGCTCAATGCCATCAGCAACAACGGCAGCGCCAGACGTGCCGGTTTGCAGCGTGACTCCTTCATGAAGCTTCCTTAGCGCCCTGCGCCTGATCCATGCGAACGGTGCCTGACAATGTGCCGGCGGTGACGTCGGTCGAGGCCTCATTTGCGCGCTGCAACTGCGCCTCGACCACCTGCAGAGAAAGTTGTGACGGCTGGCTGAGCAGCCAGTCGAGCAGCACATCGGCCGGCGCGGTGTCGACTTTCAACTGCCACGCGCCGCCCTCCGCCGCTTGTAATTGGTAATGCCCGGCCAGCCCCGCCGCTTGCAGACTTTGCTCCAACGACTGGCCAAGGCTTTGCCCCTGCGGCCGCACATTGACGCTGCGCAACAGCACTTCCAGTGCTTCGGTCTGCGCGCGCAACTTGGGCGTTTCGCTCTGCCAAAAAGTGATCCTGGCCAACGGCGGCTTGACCAGCGTCAGCCAGATCAGCAGACCGACAAGCACCAGCGCCATGCCGGCGACCATGCGTTTTTCACGCAGCGCCAACGGCTGCCAACGCGCCTGCAACTGGCTGCTGAAGCGCTGCCAGCGCGCACGGTAAATCGCCAGCGTCGCCCTACTCATCGTCTGCTCCGCTGTCGTCGTCTTCGTTGGTGTTTGCGCTGGATTCATCGCTCGGCCGCAGCGTCCAGCCTTGGTCATCGGCAGTGACGCTGATGCCGGCCTGGGCCAAGGTGCTTTGCCAGTCCTTGTCGTTGCCGCCACGGTTTGCATCGCTGAGCAACGCCAACTGCAAGACGCCGTCGCGATAGGTCAGGCGCTCGACACTGCCGGCCATGAACGGCATGCCCGTGCCGGCCTGCAACACCAGCCGATTGAAATTCTGCGCCGGGTCATCGACCGCGCCTTTTTGCCGCTGCTCCAGTTGCTGACGCGCCTGTTGCAACGGGTTGAGAATCACCGGTAATTCGGGAAACGCCTGCTTCACCCGCTGACTCATCTGCGCCTTCAACTGCTGCCCCTGACGCGCTTCTCGGGCGGCGTACAGATTCAGCCCGACCACCCAAACGACCACGGCCAACGCCACACACCCGACTGCACGACCCCAACCGCGTTGTTCGCCGCCGGTTTGCTGCAGACCACCATGCAAACCCCAGCCCGGCAACGGGCCGATCCAGCGTTGGGTTGCCTCAGTATCGAACGATGCCTCGTCAACTTCGTCACCGAGCAACGGCTCAACCTGCGCACTGTTCAAACTCTCGCGCCGGAGCAAATGCCCGTCCGCCACACAAGCGACAACCCCCGGCAGCACCGGCAGGCTATACGGCGCCGGATACAAACCGCGCAGACTCAACCCTGCCTGCTTGAGCAGCGCAGCCAGACGCTGCAAGTGCTGCTGCGAGACCCAGGCAATCTGCACCTGCCCGCCCGCATCGCGAGGGCTGTGACCGATATGCATCTGCTTGCTGTCGCCGAGCATCAACGCCTGCGCCGCACACTGCACAGCGGCCGCGGTTTTGTTCGCAGGCAGCGGCGGTAGATCAATGCTGGCGAGCAGGCTGTCGGCCGGATGCAGAAAACACAGCAGCGGCGGTTGCTTTGGCCGTTGCCCCAACTGACTCAAAGTGAGCCGTTCCTCACGACTGACCTGCCCCTGACGATCCAGCCAGGCGCAGCTCACTTCGCTGTGTAACTCCAGCTCCGCCAGTGGTGGCAACGCGACGCGCAGCTGGCTCATGCGCCCACCCGCGACCAGATCACCTGCGGCAGCCGATCCTCGCTGCGGTGCAGCAAAGCGTCGAGGCTGACCCGGCGCTGATCACGCCGCGCCTCACCGCGCAAACGAAACCAGTCACTGGTGATGCCGACTTTGACGCTGCTCGCTTCCAACTGCGGCATGCGCAAGCGGTTCACGAAATCGCCGCGATTGATAAACCAGCGCCCGGCGTCACGCTCGGCGATCAACGCCGTCGCCCGCTCCAGCGAAAGCCCCGGCACATACGCCGCCAGCACCTGCGCCGTAGCGGTATTGCCGTTGATCCAGGTCGTCGCCGGAATCACCGTCACGTACGGCGCCAGTTGGCCGATCAGTGCATCGGTGCCCCCTTCGACGCTGCGCAGATCATCAAGTGTGCGCAGCATCGGCACCTTCGGCGGTTGCGGCTTATGCGCGGCATCCGGCGAAGTCGCGCGGCCACTGTCGAAACCCGCTTTGGCCGTCGCACCAATCTGCGCATTCAGCAAATGCGGATAACCAGCAATCACCCGCTGACGAATGCGCTGGCCGACAACGGCGCTCACACCGATCAACTCGCACAACCGCTCGAACGCCTGCACCTGCGCCTCATCGATGCGCTCATTGGCGACCAGATTGCGCAGGTTGAACTTGCCCTGCTCGTCCTCCAGCCGCCCGGCAAAACCCGCCGCCAGCAACGGCTGCGCCCAAGGCTGGTCACGCCGGGTCAACGGATCACGCAGCCGCGCATCCCAGAGCAACTGCCGGCTGATCTCCAGACCACCCTGCGCCACCCAACGCCCCTGCACCCGCTGCTGATCGGCCTCCAGCGCCCGGGTCGCCACGCTCTGACGCGTCAACATCCCCGCCGCAATCACCGCCACCACGGCGGCAATCAACAACGCGCTGATAATCGCCATGCCCCGTTGCTTCGCCCCGTTGAGCGAACCTGTGTTCACGGCCGGCCTTACAACTGCCAGGAACCGATATCGGCATTCACGCCATCGCCATCAGGCTGGCCATCGGCGCCGAGGGAAAAGATATCGACCTCATCATTCGCGCCCGGGTTGAGGTACTGATAAGGCCGGCCCCACGGGTCGTTCGGCAAACGCTCCAGATACGAACGCCAGTTGCTGTTCTTCGCATCCGCCGGCCGCTCAACCAGCACCTTCAGCCCCTGATTCATGCTCGGATAGGTGCCGTGATCGAGGCGATACAACTTCAACGCCTGCATCAACCCACCAATATCCTGCTTCGCCGCCGTTGCCCGCGCCTGATCCGGCCGGTCGAGCACCTTGGGCACCACCATCGCCGCCAGAATCCCCAGAATCACCACCACCACCATGATCTCGATCAAGGTAAAACCCTGCTGGCTACGCGGCATGCGCGGCGACTGACTGAGCGTTTTCAAAGGTGCGATATCCATCTCGACATTCCCTGGCTTGACCTGATTTCGACGCGCAGTGTTGCAAGAAGATATGTCAGGGATGTTGAAAATCCTCGGGTGTTTCCGTCGTCAAGCCGTCAAGGACGGGGGTTAGCGTCGAGGGCTGGGTTTTGGTTTTGGGCCATGTATGCGCACGCGTTCGCGAGAGGAAGGATTCACCCTGATTGAAGTGCTGGTGGCACTGGCGATCATCGCCGTGGCCATGTCAGCCGCCGTGCGCGTCGCGGGTTTGATGACGCAGAGTAATGGGGTGTTGCGGGATAGATCGATCGCGCTGATTGCCGCGCAGAGCCGGATGGCTGAGCTACGGCTGGAAGGTCGGTTGCCGAATGGGATGAAGGCTGTTGAATGTGATCAAGGGCGGCTTATGTTGCGCTGCGAACAGGTGATCGCCAGCGCAGAAAACGGGCGACTGCTCAAGATTGGCATTCAGGTATTCGACCGAAACCAGGATGCGCCGCCATTGGCCAGACTGGAGACGCTGCTAACCCGCCGCCCGTAGGAGCTGCCGAAGGCTGCGATCTTTTGATCTTCCCTCCCGCAACCAACAAAAATCCCCTGTGGGAGCGAGCCTGCTCGCGAAGGCGCAGTATCAGGCACCGAAATGCTCACATGTGCCACCGCCAGCCATGCCAGTCAGGTTTCACAAATTTCAGCGCCCCATGACGGTATCCAATCCGGCTTCAAAATCCGGTCGCTAGTACTGAAAAATAATGATGTGATTACGGTTGAGCCAAAAGTGTTGGCCTGAGCAAACAAACTAAGGATGGCAATGAGCAAATCTACAGTCCGTTTTGCACCATGGGTCGGCGCCCATTACGAGCGCGGCATCCACGGTCTACGCATTCTCGTGGTCTGCGAATCTCACTATGGCGCCAAAGAACATGAACGCCCGACAGCCACACCCGAGGTATTGAAGGCCCTGGCCTTGGGTCAGAAACACCCTCAAGCGACAGCTAAGCTTCGGCAACATGCCCATTTCACCAAAATAATGGCTTCTATCCTGAATGCTAAAAAGCACTTTTCCAAAGCAGATAGGAATGATTTTTGGCATAGCATTGCCTACTACAATTTCATCCAAGAGTTTTTACCCGGCGTCCGCAAACCGCCATCGGCCGCAGCTTGGGAGAAAGGCAAGCAATCGTTTACTGAAGTCTTGGAGGTGCTGGCACCAGAGTTGATCGTCTGCTTCAGCAAACGAAACGGACGTCGAGTTACTGCGCTAGCGGGCGGTATACCTGTGGCAGTGGCTAATCACCCGTCTTCGCAGTTTGCTTACTCCACGGTCAATCCCATCATCGCTAAACAGATCAAGCAGGCATTGGCGCGCAAGGCGCAACTAGCAGATTTCGCCAGTACCAGCGTTCTGTATTCACGTTGGTGCGAGGCCACAGCTTCCGCGTTGCCTACTCCAGGAAAACGTCTTTCGGATTCGGACGAGCTTGAGCTAATTGCGAAGCGCAGGGAATCGATGGCTGCGGTCGACGAAGCTGCACTGGCGTAGATCAGCGCCATAAAGGCAGGGGAAAACGAGCTATGAGTATGAAACATGAACTTTGGTTGGAGCCTGATGGTTGCCAGACTTTCTGCCTGGCCGGGATTCACGGTGATGACGCGCGTAGTCTACTTTCACCAAACTCCCAGCTGATCTGGACAGTCGAAGCGGACAGTTACTTCGAGGCGATGACCAAATACTATTCCTTCATGGAGTGGGGTGAATACCGGACAGACTTTCCGGAGCATGATCAGATGTCCTACGCAGAGCACGGATGGGATGAGTAACGGAGCCACGAGATAGGATCGCGAAGGCGCCAGCTCTAACAACCAGTCACCTATCTGGCGCCCCCGGACATCTACCTCACGCCGCCACCTCCAAACTATCCATCACCCGATTCACCGCCAGCTCCCCCAGCATGATCAATTGAGCAACCCCCAACAACGCCCGCCGCTGCGGCGCCGGCAACAAACTGGAAATGTCCTGAGCAATCGTCTTCGCCGAAGCAAGCGTTTCACTCGCATCAGCCAGCAGTTCTTCATTCTTGGTATCCGCCGTCACCGCATACATCCCACGCGCCTTGCGCGGCGGGGGCAGGAGATCGTTGGGAGAAAGGTAATGATCGAGCGCACGGTCAGCGGCTTCGTGGAGTTTGTTGGAATCGAGGGATTCGTAGGGAGACGTGGGATCGGTTTCGGGCGGGTTGGGTGTTGGTTTGATCATGGTGAAGCTCCTTGATTGTTGGAGCCGCCACGTTTCGCTGCGAAACGAAGAGAGGTGGCAGCTGTACGCAGGTTCGCAGACCGGGAATCAAGGAACCCGGCATACCCGAAGGTATCCCGCGCACAGCCGCCATAAAGCACCATTGCCAAAAATGACAACGAACTGGAGCGCTGTGCGCCTTGATTGATCCGGGCTGCGAAACCCGATCGCTGATTCGTCAGCGACCGCACCACAATAGAACCCCGCCCCTAGGCGCACAAGCCGGCGGATTCTGGCGTAGCTGTAGGCAAAGGCGCAAGGATATGTAGCCTGGGAGCGTGACTGGAGATGTCTTTTTAAACGTTGTGTTCAACACATCCTATCGCGCTCCGATTTCTAAAAACGATCCGTCACCCGTTGCCAGGGATTACCTTTGCTCGCCCGGGCGTTATGACGCCAAATAGTCAACTAATAATTTGTAAGTAGATATTGAGCGCATCGCCTGCCTCGGGCATGCTGCGCGCAGCACATTTACATGGACAGTAAAATTTTATGCGCCCCTCCAAGGATATGCCCATTCTTCTCGCGTACACGCTGGACACCACCGCACTATTTTGGCAGCCGATATCCATCGCCCCGATATCGACTCCATTCAGGCCAAGGAAAACTGAAACTTTGAAAAGGAATTATTCATGAGTGGCAAACCCGCTGCGCGAGTCACAGATCCAACCAGTTGCCCGCTTCCTGGGCATGGCACAAACCCTATTGTCAGCGGTTCGCCCAATGTGAATTTCGATGGCCTTGCCGCCGCTCGAATGACCGATAAATCCGCATGCGGTAGCCCAATCACGGGCGCCGTCAGCACTACGGTATTCATCAATGGACTGAACGCTGCGACCTTAGACAGTACCGGTGGCCACGGCAATGTGGTGATTGGCGGATCCGGCACGGTCATTATCGGCGACACCGTCGTATCAGCGCCCTTCAGCGGTCTGCTGCCGATGCCGGTGCACTTTAGTGACAAGTTCAGACTGGTTGACCAAGAGTCTGGCAAACCGTTAGCCAATTTTGAATACGCCATTCAACGCGCTGACGGCAGCATGGAACACGGCGTAAGTGATCCGATGGGATACACGCACATAGTGAGTTCGCACCTGCCTGAAACCATCAAGCTGTTTCTTGAGGATTAAGGCATGGCTGAAGTGATTAGCAAAAGTGGCAGGAAGATGTCTCCCGTCGCCACGCGAGAAGTGACGGCCGTCAAAGACACCACCCCAAAAACTGTAGCGCTGGACGCTAAAAAACAGATAAGACGGGCGGAGAATGAAGAGTATTTGAAGGATAAGAACGTGAAGGCCTTTTTGGCTGCCATTGCCAAAGCCGAAGGCGGTGACTACCACGCGAAATATGGATATGGCTGGGCAAAGGGCTTTCAGACCGGGAAATGGACGTTCACTGATGAATCAACCCATCCGGGCGCTGGCTTCGGCGGATCCACAACGGCATCGGGCTTATATCAAATAACCATTGCCACTTGGCGCGAGTATGGCGGAAAGATGGGGCTGACCGACTTTACGCCTCATACGCAAGACCTTATCGCGGTCGACATGCTGCGCACCCTGGGTGTGATCGACAAGATCAAGGCCGGCGACATTCCAGGCGCGATGCCGAAAGCAGCAACAAGGTGGGCGGCACTTCCCGAAGGGCCCGGCAAAAAGAATCACTATCCCCCGCAACATTACGTCGAGTATCCAGAATTTTTGTCGAGCTACAAATCGGCTGGAGGAACAACCAAATGAAGGCTTCAACCCTCGTACTTGTCGCACTTTATTGCACGGGTATCAGCGCAGCATTTGCCGATGGCTCACAGGCGCCGAACGACAAGCGCGGGCCAGCAGGCATAGTCGTCGGAGAGCGTTTGGCTGCGGCCAAATCCAAGCTCGTCAAACAAGGATGGAAGCCAACGCCGATGCACACCACCGACGGGTATGAATACAGTGGCGTGGAGAAGGAGCTGGCTACACGCAAGTACTTCGAACTGGACACCTGCTCGTTTGATAGCTCGCGCTGCATCTTGTACTACTCAAAGAAAGGCGCTTGCCTGCGCGTCGATACCATCGGTGAGCAGTTCAACGACATGACGGTGACGCGATGGACCGGTGAATGTCCTGAAGCGGCTGAATAATCACGTAAAACTAAACCGACCCGCTCCCACAGGTTTCAGCGACGAACACAACGTCCCTGATTAACACAAAACCCTGTGGGAGCCAGCCTGCTGGCGATAGCGGATTATCAGGCAGCACAAACAGCGCATCTGCCATCGCTGCCATCCCTACTCCACATCAACCCGGCAATTCCAAATTATCTAGCGCCCGATTCACCGCCAATTCCCCCAACATGATCAGTTGAGCAACCCCCAACAACGCCCGCCGCTGCGGCGCCGGCAACAAACTGGAAATGTCCTGAGCAATCGTCTTCGCCGAAGCAAGCGTTTCACTCGCATCCGCTAGCAGTTCTTCATTCTTCGTATCCGCCGTCACCGCATACATCCCACGCGCCTTGCGCGGCGGAGGCAGGAGATTGTTTGGCGACAGGTAATGATCGAGCGCGCGGTCAGCGGCTTCGTGGAGCTTGTTTGAATCGAGGGATTCGTAGGGAGACGTGGGGTCGGTTTCGGGCGGGTTGGGTGTTGGTTTGATCATGGTGAAGCTCCATTTTTATACCTGGTGGAACCACCAAAACCTGTCGCTAAACAAGTAAGGGTGGCAGCTGTGCGCGGGTTAGCGAACCGAGAGGTATAAGACCCGGCAGACCCGAAGGTCTCCCACGCACAGCCACCATATCGTCATCGCAAACGTCTGCGACAAACTGGAGCGTCGTTGTACTTATACCTGGTCAGGTCGCTAAACCCGGTCGCTGGGTTGCAAGCGACACGTAGACGATAAAGACCAGGTACAAAGCGCACAAGCCGGCAGATTCTGGCGTAGCTGTAGGCAAAGGCGCAAGGATATGTAGCCTGAGAGCGTGACTGGAAATGTTTTTTTAAACGTTAGTGTTTATCGCCCCCTCCACTACCTCACTCTAAATATATCTTTCCCTATGCGTATGCCCTTCTTCTATTCCAATAGTTTCGAGGAACGTACATCCAACGAAGCGGCTTCCATTGCGCGAACCGTTACGATGATATCTCCTCGTGCCCGATCAATATCCAAAAGCAGGTATCCGCAAAATCTGGATATCCACCGGCAGTAAACCCAAGCCCAAATCGGAAATCCTGCACTCCCATGGAAGAAATTTATAAAAAAACATCGACCATCAAACTAAATTAGCGCGAAAAATAAGAGGGGAATCGCGCAAGCACCGAAATTATCAAAGGTTGATTTTCATTGATCGATTCCTGGGTCAAGCCCATCGGACTAACTTTAGAAATCTCAGCCGCAATCATTTTAACCACTTCCCGATCAGGATAATTTCCAGCATATAATCCGATTTCAATATCAGAACCCAGTCCGTATTTAAGACGACTCTGCAACCCGCGAAGGAGGATGACACAGTCATCTAACATTCCTTTCACCTCAAGTATGTCTGCAACACCACCAACATAAAGCATCGCTTCGTAACCCAGAAACTTATCACAAAACTCAATAATATTATCAATGGTCACCGCACGCTTTTGCTTACCCGCTTGGTAGTGGCCTTTCGATAATTTAACATACTCAAGCAACGCATTATAGCTTTGCCCATCGACCCATCTAGATGCAATACCTAATGATAGAGCTTCAGGCATAATTTTGTGACCTATTGAACCTTTTGACAGTTGCATAACAAGAGTCCAAACCACCCGCAACGCATCTTCACAAGATTCCGAAAGACCAAGATCAAACTGATTATTATCTAACCACTCCTCTACAAGCAACAACTGATCGATGCCTAACAACGAACGCCCGTAGCCTTTATAAAATTTCAAATCCAAATCTTTCATTTTGTCGAAAATATGGACAAACAATGCTATCAGACTATTTTGCTCATCCTCTGTCGCAAGGCTATATGCCAAGGTCTCTTTAGCTAACCCCTCAATGTCAGCTACATCAGCATCCTGGTCATCACCGACATATGCAATAATATAGCTCTCCAACGCACGTAGCCGATCTATCCGTGAGTTCATTTCGAATATCAACGAATCAAAATCCCTTTTCCTATACTTGTCTTTTTCAACTGCCCGGAGATCAATCGCACGCTGTAGCCAAGAATGAGTATTGGAAAGAAAATCCATAACATCAATAGTTGAGCCAGGATTAGAAAATTTCTCTACCAAACCTTTTAGACTGCTCAAACAGTCTAGAGCACTATCAAAATTCAAAAGCTCCTTAACCTGTCGCCATTTTTTGAATCCTGCGCTCGACCTACGATTATCGAAAATTTGTGGATCCGTAAATATTACATTCCCTTCTGTGTAATACCCAGATCGACCGGCACGCCCCATCAGATTTTGAAAGTCTCGAGTAGATATCGCATTACCAGCCTGAAAAGTACTCGTAATAAGAAGATATCGAATTGGCAAATTTACGCCCTGTGCTAGCGTAGACGTACAAACCACTAGCGAAGCTTTTCCATTGGACAGTGCCCACTCCACAGATGAACGTAGTCCTGCAGGGATATTTGAGCTATGCGGCATTACACCTATCTTAATCGCCTTTGCGTATTCACAATCCCCCATATGCAAAGATGCCAAATAATATAATTTCGCCACTTCTTCAGGGTCACCTGCTGAGGCGGGCAATGGTAAGTCCACCCCCTTCTCAAAAATACTCACCAAGTCCTTACAAACAGATCTTACGATAACCTTAGTCCCACAAAAAATAGCAGCACCCCCTAACTCGCAAAGCTTCACTGCCAAGTAGGATGCGACCTCCCGACTATTTAGCCTATCGGGATAACTCCTGACCTTTCCCTTATTCTCTCTAATCTCAATAGGTTGTAATAGGCCGGGAACAAAATATTGATTACTTTCTAGCATCCCCTGATCGAAAAACTGAATACCGCCACCGCCAGGAATATCCGACCAAGTAGCGAAGCCAATTGCTCTGACTGTCGGAAGAACTTTCGCCCCTTGGATTTCTATTCCTGCTTCAAAGTTAAGCCAGTCACCTATTGACTTAGCATTTGCCATTACTGCTGAAATCATAACCTTTTGCGTCTCCGGACTCACTGCATCTCGAAGATAGGATATGAGTAACTCGTATGTAACTCCACGCTTGCCAGTGTCAAATTGGTGACCTTCATCAAACAGCAAAAGGTCTATGCTTGCTGCCAAATCATCTTCATGCCGCAAAAGATAGGCCAATTTCTCTGGAGTTGTTATAAGCACACTCCCCTTGGATCGCTCTCTATACGCATCACCAAGTAGAAATTTAAAAAATTCCGAATCTGCCTCGGTAATTTGATTCAGATCTGGAAGATCATTAATAAGAACGTCATCTGAAGCAAATGCAACTCTGAATGAATCTGATATCTCGGCACACAGAGCTCGAAATGGAGCAACCAAAATTATCAGTTTTGCTCTACCGGATAGTAAAGCACTTCGAACTATTAGTTCCATTGCTCTACTTTTTCCAGCGCTTGTAGGCATCTGCACGACAGCAGACACTCCTTTTAGTACACCCTCTTCTCCCATCAAACGTTGAGCCGGCCATAGCTCCTTCATAAAACTAGATCTAGCTAAGATTGATCTCCACGCTTCCAAATCAAGCTCAGTATATAACGGTAGACAAATACGAGATGAATTCCTCATTTTCACCTGTACTACAGCACAAATTACGTCTATAAAAAGCAAGTCTCTGTCTGACCCAGCGCTGTAAACCATTTCCCGCAGCTTAAGGGCGCTAGTGTTGACCTCAACATCCGATACTCCCCCCTCATAAAACGAATTTAAATTGTTCACCAGCCTAGTAGCACCTTCCGAAAAATAACCACCTGGCTGACGATACCAACTATGTTGATGATCAGATTTCAGAACCCAAATCAACACCCCCTCCAGACGGTGAGTGCTCAGTTCGTAATCATATGGGATTTCTTTAGCTAACACGGAAGAGCTTCCTGGCATGTCAGCTAGGTAATACGCAGAAGCACCAAGCATTCTTAAGTACACGCCAGACTTATCAAGAAGACCCGATCCATCAAGTGAATCAAAATACTGTGCAACATCTACAAGCTGTTCTTTAAGACCAGCCAACTCCTTTAAATCTTCATTCTTCAGCGTCAGTGCAGCTAGTTGCCCTAATATGCCAATCGTCAAAATTATGAGCGCGAAAGGATCATCAGCCAATGGAGGATGAATATCCTCAGACACTTTCAACTCTTTCAGCTTCGCCGTCGCTTTAGACAGACCTAGCAATCTTTTAGATCGAGCCTCAAGCTTCATTCGCGCCTCGCTCGTAAAGTGCATCAATCAGAGGTATCAAACTATCTCCGCGTATCACGAGCATTTCAACATTACCTTTATATGGGTGTGCATTTGCCGTTGTCAAAGCCAGTTTCGTCAAATTAAAAGAGGATGTACTTACAACCGCGGCAGCGCCGTACCCCTTATCATATGGATGATCAGAATAATTTTGAAATCTAGCAATTGTTGATAATCCTTGAGCATCTCTCTTATCACCCAGTCTTTGCCGCATCGCGTTTAATGTCTCACCCAAACGGATATCATCCTTAGCTGAATCATCCACCGCCTTTTGTAGCACCTTAGCTCTACCTTTTTCCGATGCGAGCGCCTTAATTTCATAAATTAGTAAATGATCACTGGCACTTGGCGAGGAGTTATTCCACTTAAAGCCCACTACATCTGAACCCTTCGCCGATTCGTTCGCTATAATTTTTCTATCCCATCGTGTTCTAGGAACATCGTAGCCACGCAGGTACTGCATGTAATCCGCCACTAATATTTCAGCAAAATCCCCGGACCTAATACTAGGTCCTGGCTTTTTCGTTTTGGAGGGAAACTTTATTTCCACTAAATAATTGTAACTGGTGATATGGGATGGCTTGATATACTTTAAATCATCATCACTACAGTAATGGCGCCTAAAGTGCCCAGCCCAAGCCGACATTGTTACTTGGTCGGCTATATCGTGTCGAAGTTCAAAGATTGGAACGGTTCGACCACAGGCGGAACTGAAATGACCAGTATTTTTCAACCATCCAATGTGAATAAGACTCACGCTTCAGCTCCCTAAGATAACGTGCCCTTCGAACGCGCACTGGCCACATGCCTCCTTTATTAGCCGAGTTTCGTCTTTTTATCCAGGTCTTAATCTTTTATCACTTTGCAGATCCTCCCGGAGCCTACCCACTACCGGTGATACGCGCACGGAATCCCCTGACTGACGCGTGAGGACGATCGGGAACGTGAGCCATGGCCGACATGGCGTACATTGAGAATGTGATTCTTAACGTTCTGATCAAGAGGGTCAGGTATCCATGGGAAGCATGCTAATGAATGCTGCTCCAGCAGAGGGCAAGGGAATCAGAGGCCGCTAACTATGAGTCATCCCTGTGAATTGCTAGCTCGAATATCCAATTTTATTGAAAGCAGACGCAAATACTCTGCTCCGGGCTTGCGGTTTTTTTGGAACATCACTTGAACCGCAATCGTCTGAACGGCAAAAGCAACCGACCTCAATCCTCTAATCACGGCCTCACCAAACTAGGCAAAACCACCCCCTCCCCCAACCCCTCCACCCCCAACCTTACCCTCTCCCCACCCTGCTCAATCACCACCCCATCGCCCTCCACCGCCACCAACTTCACCCCAGGCCCAACCTTCTCCCCCTGCAAAAAACTCCTCGGCGGCCCATCGTTCAAACTCAGTATCGCCACCGCCCCCCGACTCCCCGCCATCAACCCGCTCACCTTGATATCCATCGGCGCCGTTTGATTGGAAAACCACTGCAACGCCGGGCTATCACTGCGTGCCGCCAGCAACTGCGGGGCCGCTGCCGGGGTGTGGGATTCGGCGGAGGTCAGCAGCAGCGACCACGTCGCCACGCCCACCAGGGCGGCGAGCAGTGCCAGGGCCTGGACGGTTTGCGCCGGGGTAATCCGTGCGGTGAACTTCATGGGTTGTCGCTCCTTGTTGTCCCTGTTGCCAGCCTACGCGGCAATTCTCTCCGTTTTATTTCACATGCCTTACATGTTCGCCGCGCACGATGGGGTGGGACGCCAAGGAGCGCGTGGGTGATGAGCAGGCAGCAGGGTTTTACGTTGATCGAGTTGATGGTGGTGCTGGTGATCATTGGGATTGCCAGTGCGGCGATCAGTTTGAGTATCAGGCCCGATCCGTTGCAGTTGTTGCGCAAGGATGCCGAGCGTGTGGCGCAGTTGCTGCAGGTGAAGGTATCCGGTGGGTAGATCGGCAGAGAGTGCTATCAGGCCGCGCCTACAGCGAGCACCTTGCGTTGCAGGGACTCTTTAAGCCTGCCAGTCCTTCACACAAATGAATCCACGGTGTGTTTCGGAGGAGTTTCGTACAACTGCGGCCCCCAATTAGACGAAGTGCTGATAACCTACCGAGCCACTATCGAGCCATCATTGGCACCAACGCCCTCACCATGGATGGAACTAAACCATGAACACTTTCACCACAGCAGCTTCGGACCGAACCCGTGGTATTCCGCCACCCGGAACATGGCAGGAATTCCAGAGCTTCTGTGTAGACGCCTTTCCTTTAGTGCAACACAAATACAGTATCAGTCGTCGCCCGACTGCCAATTACTGGGTGTCGTCCGGATACGGAAAAAATGGTGACACTCAGAATGGCGTGGACATTTTCGACCATTCTTCAACCGCGACCATGCAGTGTAAGCGTGTCGTAAAATTTACTCAGGGTCATCTTGAAAAAGAACTGGATGCTCTGAAAGGCTACCACGCGCCTCTGAGCGCGCACTTCATAGTGACTTCACTCGAGGAAACGAACCAAAAGGTGAGCACATATGTGGCACAGCACAACGCTGCGTTAGAGGATGAGGCGCACCCAGGGCAGGTGCCTCCCATGCTGCCCGCGGTACGACTCCCAAAGGTGTATGTGCTGAACTGGCCAGAGATCAAAGCGATTCTTTGTACCGACTTATTCTTGGCATGGAAGTGGGGGTTTCACCTAGCCCACCCGCAATACCATAACTTGAACGGGGTTGATCTCAAGACCGTGATCGGCGCCGCCAGCACAATGTCGTGTTCGTTGCCACCGGGAGGGGGCGGCAAATCTCCCAGAGTACTGGATGCGATCAATGTTCTGACTCAGTCATTAGATGCCGTTGCCATTGCCTCGCTAGGCGAAACAGAGAAAGTTGCTTCCTCAACGTTTCATGGAATGAGGGAGTTTCTCGAACTCATGGCGGAAGCCCGCGATATGGCTCGAAGAGTCAAACCCGCGTTGGCGCAGTGCGTGAGCCTGGATGGTGTCAGTAAGCGAGAAGGACTGAAAACGCTTAACCACGTCGTGACTTTTCAGGCCCGCATTGAAGCGTACAAATATCTGAACCGACTTGAGGGCATGATCGAACGCCTAATCAGTAACCTTGATCATGAGCATTTTTTTTCATACGGGCAGAAAGAATTGCACTATGAGGAAATGTCTGTCTGGGATACGGACGAAAGCACCCGGTACTACAATTTTTCTGAAAGTGACTCGGAGATCCCACCTTGGTACATCCCAGGGCAGCCGCTATCGCACGAGGCACGATTCATCGCGAATGAGATCCGCAAGGTTAGAGTGAACATAGAACCATCGACCATTCATTTTCGGTAGAACGCCTGTACGGAGCTGGGAGTGCTCTGCGCGCTTAGCGCTTGCGAAGCGCGTTTACTCGCTGCAAGTGCCTCGCATACCTTTCTCCAACATCAGTGCTCCGTTCGCTGACCTTTGATCTGCACTCAAACCGGGTGGTGCTCGCGAGCGGACCTTTGGACTCTTCCCGCGTTCATCGTAAGGAAGCGTTTAACCTAGTCACCACTCCCGTCATTCAATAAATCGGAGATCCTCAAGCCATTCACCTTGAGTAATCCACCGCACAAATACCCGCCCCCCGGCGAAATCTGACCGGTGGGTAATCCGTGCGATGAATTTCATGGTTTGTCGCTCCTTGTTGTCCCTGCTGTCAGCCTACGCGGCAATTCTCTCCGTTTTTTTCACATGCCTTACATGTTCGCCGGGCACGATGGGGTGGGACGCCAAGGAGCGCGTGGGTGATGAGCAGGCAGTAGGGTTTTACGTTGATCGAGTTGATGATGGTGCTGGTGATTATTGGCATTGCCGGTGCGGCGATCAGTTTGAGTATCAGGCCTGATCCGTTGCAGTTGTTGCGCAAGGATGCCGAGCGGGTTGCGCAGTTGCTGCAGGTGGCGCAGGCGGAGGCTCGCGCGGATGGGCGGCCGATTGCGATTGAGCGATGGTAACGGGGTTTCGGTTCAGTCGGCACGGTCACAATGGCAAAAAAAGGGGACTAGCTAATTTTCAGAAAATTAACTAGTCCCAATTTTTTATCCATTGCTCAGAAAAATTTCACCGGGGAGTGAGTCCATCCAGCGTTGTTTTAAGCGTGGAATCCGTAGCTTTCTTTGACACTTTCCACAGAACCTCACGATCCTCCTTGCTGAGTGGTATTTCCTCCTTTCCTTTCAGCAGAGCAGTTGATACTCCTAACTGATAGCGGTAACTGGCCCCCGGCATTACGTTAATAATTTCAGATTTCCTGCTGCTGTCTTGTTGAAGTAAATCCGAGAGACGAAGCCGGGCGTCGCGCCGCGTAAACGTATCTTGCGACTCAATATCAGCCAAAGCTCTTTCAAGCAAAGCCGCACGGTTTTGGACCGGCAGTGAGGCGGGTAAAGCGCGTACATTTGATGATGCAAGCTCAACATCTTTTTGAAGTTCAGCTGGTGATACCGCAGGATAAATTTTGGCGACAGTCTGTTTGTCCAGCTCTGAAAGCTTCAGGCGCGATGGCACGACACATGGACCATTTGGGTTCTTCATGATTTGAGGGGGGAGCGAATACATCATTATTGAGTGGCTGTCTTTAGGGCCAGCCACGAAATCGGGATCGCTGAGGGCTATGAAACCAAGATTTCTTTTAACTTCTTCCTCACTCCATTCGTTTGGAGGCTTTCCGTAGTAGTCGTAGACGTTTCCTGGGCCGGTCCATTTGATTTCGTTCTGACAATTAAGATTCGGGTTTTGATGCTGGTGCAACAATCCCAACGCGTGTCCAAACTCATGGAGAATAACCGCTTTGTCTTGGGCGGATGCCGCAGCCATCACCCCGTCTGGTGAAACCTTTCCTTCAGAATACTTGAGATTGAAACGCTGCAGATTCATGGACGGCGCAACAGGTTCTGCAATATTGACACTGTCTTTGCCTACCAATGACCAAAACCCCTGCTGACCGAAATGTACTTTTACTTCATAGAAACCTCCATTATCTAAACAGTTGAACCCTGAAGGAGAAGGACCAAAGTTGAGCTTCACGCCGGAATACTGATTCCACTCACTAGCGACGTCTTTGATGAGTCGAGCGACGCTTTTATTTCCATCAAACATACACACACGCAACACCCGGCCGGCCTCCCAACGTCTATCACCCGCGTATGTGGAACTCTGCGCCGTTTCAGGTGAACTCGACCCGGGCGGCATTACGGTGTAAAGATATTGAATCGGTAAATTTTCGGTGAAGGTAGCGTCTATGTCTTCCGCGTGCGCAGCTCCCACCATCATCGGAAGGGCTATCAATAACAATTTTTTTGGGCTCATGAGAAATGAACTCGATGAAAGTTGAGGGGGGCAGCTACGACCGATTCGACGTAGGGAGGCGTTAGCAGCGCAAGCGACGACGACGTATTCAAGAGTGTAGACAGTTTTTTTCTATCAGAAAAAATTTATGGGATGCAATTTTCCGTTCTCAAACTAGCATTGTCGTTACTTCATGCCATGAGAGCTTCCATCAAATGAAAAAATTAATGCTTGCTCTCCCGAGCTTCGCCTTGAGCTCCTGCGTGCTTTTCGACCCCTACGTGCATACGACAGGCAGTAATATCGAGGACGCGAAATCGACGAGGCAGATTTCATATGAGCTGCGTAAAACATTGGAGAATTCAGCTTCAAGCCAATCTTGGTACTCCAAAGGTAGCAGCACTGTACTGGCATCTCTATTGGGCCTTGGAGCATATAAAGGCCTAACGGGGGGTGGGGGCCACCAAATTTCGGCGTTGGCAACAGGGGCCGGTGTTACATATGGTTTACATGAGGTGCTCTACACACCTACCCGAGAGCAAATTTACTTGGGTTCTGTCGATACATTGCTGTGTCTGGATCGTATATATGACGGTTTCGATTCAAGTGTTGGGCAACAGTTGGCCGCCAAGTATTTCAAAAATCCTCGCTGGTCCGAATATGCCCCGCGCTACTATCAATATCTTTCGGTGGTCCAAGGTTATGAGGCGGAGTACCGCCATCGAGTCTTAAAAGTACCAGCTGATGTCAATCAGCGGTTGTCTGCCCAACAACTCACCCCCGGTCAGAGTTTTGCCTTGATTTCCAATGCACTCTCCATCAACAAACCGCCTATACCGACGCCTGTTCCAGCTATGTTCCCTGGTGAGGTCAGTGTCGGAAACGATCCGGCGCTGCTTTTTCCTGACGTTGAAGATTGGGTGCGCAAAGCGGCTCAACGTGCCAGTGATTTTACCGATGAGCAATGCAAGGCTGGCGGAGCGCTGGCTCCATCTATCGTTCGCTCAGACAACGGGGCGGTACAGACAATTGGGTTATCGAAGCCAGTGCAGTACCCATTACAGAATACGAGCGGAATTCTCTCAACGTCAGTCACCCCTCAGGCCAACAGCGACCAGAATGCGGTTGAAAGCAAAATCATTGCCGATAAAGGTGCTTTTTGGCTCGAAATCGATGGAAAGGCCGCTACAGCCAAGCCTGTCTGGGTTTCGATTATCGATCATGGTCGTAGCGGTGCTAGTGAGGGAGTTTGGGTTGAAGTGAAGTGAGTTGCTAGATGAAAAGTACAAGGTTCAGGGGTCGAATGAACATTGCTGAATCTCCTTTTAGTCTCGGCGACCACCCTACGCGGCAATTCTCTCCGTTTTATTTCACATGCCTTACATGTTCGCCGGGCACGATGGGGTGGGACGCCAAGGAGCGCGTGGGTGATGAGCAGGCAGCAGGGTTTTACGTTGATCGAGTTGATGGTGGTGCTGGTGATCATCGGGATTGCCAGTGCGGCGATCAGTTTGAGTATCAGGCCCGATCCGTTGCAGTTGTTGCGCAAGGATGCCGAGCGGGTTGCGCAGTTGTTGCAGGTGGCGCACGCCGAGGCTCGCGCCGATGGGCGGCCGATTGTGTGGGTGGCGGATGCCAAGGGGTTTCGTTTTGGGCGGCGTGGGGATGATGGCGTGGGGTTTGAGTCGTTCAAGGAGGATGCGCAGTTGCGCCCGCGTGCGTGGCAGAGCCCGAAGGTGGAGGTGCGTGTGGAGCCGCGGCAGACGGTGGTGCTGAATTCCGAGTGGATCAATCCGCCGTTGCGGCTGATTTTGTCGGATGGGGCCAATCGGCTGAGTGTGCTGCGCGATGGCAGTGGGCGGATCAGTATTCAATGAAGACTCAGCAAGGGTTCACTCTGATTGAGGTGATGGTCGCGATTCTGCTGATGGCGGTGGTGAGTCTGATTGCCTGGCGCGGGCTGGACAGTGTGACGCGGGCGGACAGTCATTTGCAGGCGAGCAGTGAGCAGAGCGACGGGTTGTTGCGGGTGTTGAATCAGTTGCAGCGGGATGTGGACATGCGCGCGGGTGTGGAGTTGAGCGAGCCGCGCAAGGTCGGGGCTGAGGATGAGGCGCCGACCGCGCCCCCGGCGGTGACGGTGCGCAGTAGTGATAGCAAGGGGTTTCGGCTGGACATTATTCGTGGCGCGGCGGATCAGCCGGGGGCGTTGCAGCGGGTTCGCTGGTGGGTCAAGGGGGATACGTTGTATCGGGCGGTGGCTGAGGCGCGCAGTCGCTATCCGTTGCCGGCGCCTGGGAATGGGGTTGCGGTGTTGAGTGAGGTGAGTGATGTGCAGGTGCGGGTTTGGGAGGTGGATAAGGGATGGCGGCAGCTGAGCGGGAATCGGCGGGAGGATCCGTTGGGGTTGGAGATTAGTTTGAGTCGGCAGACGGCGCAGGGGGTTGAGCGGTATCGGCAGGTGATTGGGTTGTTGCAATAGCCGGGATCACCGCGGCTTTTTTGTAGGAGTGAGCCTGCTCGCGATTGCGGTGGGTCAGTCAATGTTGTTGCCACTGGTAGACCGCTTTCGCGAGCAGGCTCGCTCCCACAATTGAATTGGGGGCAGTCAGCTTTAGCTTGGTTGGCTGTTAGGCCGTTATCGCTGGCAAGCCAGCTCCCACAGGGTTCGAGTGCGACCGGAAGATATTGGTCAGTTGGGCAACCGCTTTCGCGAGCAGGCTCGCTCCCACAGAAAGCAAAAGCAAGATCAGAAGATCGCGGCCTTCGGCAGCTCCTACAGTTGGATTGGGTGTAGGCAGTTGGGGATTGGGTGGCTGACTGGCCGTCATCGCTGGCAAGCCAGCTCCCACCGAAAGCAAAAGCAAGATCAAAAGATCGCAGCCTTCGGCAGCTCCTACAGTTGGATCGCGCTGGGCTTTGGTTAGCTGAGAACGACCACGCCGCCCGGTAGTTCGGTGCATTTGACGCCGTAGGCATCGCGGATCAGCAAGGCTACGCCGGCGAGTTGGTCGAGGTTGAAGCGGGCCTGGACGCGGCGTTGGCCGAGTTCGCGGTTGAGCAGCAGGAGCATGCCGGGGCGGTAGCGGTTGATTTCGTCGATCATTTGGCTGAGGGTCGCGCCGTTGAACACCAGCACTTGTTGGCGCCAGTTCATCACGGCGGCGGTGTCGACGGTTTGCACGTTGCCCACCTGACCTTTGTCGTAGGTGATTTGCTGGCCCGGTTGGAGGCGCAGGCTAAGGCCTGCAACGTCCACTTCGACCGCGCCGTCGAGGCAGGTCACGCAGACTTGCTGGTCGGTGTTGCGCAGGTTGAAGCGGGCCTGGCTGGCGCGCAACCACCCTGCTCCGGCCTGCATCGCCAGCGGCAGGCGTGCGGTTTGTACTTCGACTTCGCCGCTGACCAGTTCAAAACCCTGCACGCCGTTTTCGACGCTGCGCTGGTTGATGCGGGTCTGGGTGTTCAGTTCGAGGCTGACGCCTTGTGCCGGCTCGACCCGGCGTTGCTGGCCGACTTCGGTGATGTAGTCGGCGCCCAAGCCTTCGAAGCCGCCGGGAATCGTGCCGCGCACCAGCAGGAATGCGGCGGATGCGGCAATCGCGCCGCCGAGAAATGCCCGTCGACCGAAGCTGCGTCGGCCTTGCAAGGCTTCTGCGGCCGGTTGCAGGCGATGCCACAGGCGCTTGGTTTCTTCGAACGCTTGGGCGTGTTCGCCGCTCTGCGCACACCATTCGCGCAGGGCGCGGGCGTCGGCGACGGTGGCGCGGCCCGAGGTCAGCAGGATCAGCCAGTCGCGGGCTTCGCTGTGCAGCAACTCGTCGGCCGATGGCTCGGCAGGTTTCAGTCGAAAGATGTTCAAACGCGCAAATTCTCAACGGATTAATCGGGTCACTATTCGCTAGACGGTTTTCCGGCACCGCGACCGAACCGCTGAAACACTTTTCTTTCAAGTTTCGCCGCGCAGAAGCTCAATGCCGCTTTGATTTCCTTCTCGACCATGCGCGTGGAAATGCCGAAACGCTGGGAGATTTCCAGGTGCGGCGCCTCCTCCAGCCGCGCGGCGATGAAGATCCGCCGACGCCGTGCCGGCAGTTCGTACAAGGCGCTGAGCAGTGCCTGCATCTCTTTTTGCCCGCCGACGACCCGCGCCGGATCGAGGGCTTCGTCGCCCAGTTGCAGCAGTTCCTCGACTTCGGTGCCGGTGAGCAAACGCGCATCGGCCTGACGGCGGTCGGCGGCAATGTTGAGGGCCATGCGATACAGGTAGGCGTTGGGCTTGAGCAGGTTCGGTGGAGTCTCCATGCGATCGACGCGCAGCCAGGTTTCGTGCAGCACGTCGTTGGCCAGGTCCTCGGAGCCGAGGCGGCGGCGCAGGCGCACGCGAAAATCCTCGTAGGAGCTGAGGAACAGCTGGCCCATCAAGCTTTGTCCGGCGTCTTTCATCCCCCGGAAACTCCTTCCCATCTGGTGCATTCCATGCGTTTCCCTGACGACTCCGGTAACAACAGCAACGTGACCGGCTGGCGCAAGGCGCTGGGTGTCGGCCGGTCAATTGTGAGGTTGCGAAAACTTTCCACCAGCGCGTTATCGCGCCGTACGTCGCCGGTCGACGTCACCAACCGGTTGTGCTGCACCACGCCGTCGCGCCCGACCCACACCTGCAACACCGCGCGATAACTGCCCGGCCGGGTCAGCGGCGAACGGCACAGTTTGCGCTCGATCGCTGCTTGCACCGCCGTCGCGTAACTGCGATTGACGGCGACAGCGGCCGGCGTAGGTTTGTCCGTCGGCGCTGGCAGATCCTCCACCTGCGCCGCTTGTAAGGTGAACGCGTCGGCGCGGGCGTAGCGCGCCATCAACCCGGTGCCGCCGAGCAAATGGCGCAAGGCGTCAGCGGCGGTGTATTCGCCATCCACGGCAAGGGAACGACGGCCGCGGCTCAACTGGCTGTCGACCAACACCGCGACGCCGGTGGCACGGCTGTACTGATCCAGCGCCCGAGCCAGTTCCTGCGCGGGGATGTGCAAGGTCATGCGCATATCCGCCGGTGCCGGATCAGCATTGACTGCGCTGGCCAGCAGACCGAGCAGCCACCCCAGACCCGCGCGGCGCACAAGCGTCGCCGAGCGCTGAAGACTGATCCGCGAACTGCCTCGCTGCACGACTGGCGCACCCCTGAAAATCGCTATCCTGCGGGGCATTTATGACTCTGGTATGACGGGCGGTGCAAAAAAACCATCACGGGTTTTGCGCTGCGCTTGCACTAGACTCAAACCCCAGAGCGGCCCAATCGGGCGGGCCAGGAGGCGGACATGAAAACACGGTGGATGTGGGTCTTGCTGATGACGGTGGGCACGGCGCAGGCGGAGGAGCCGCTGGGCTGTGTCGAGGTCACGGTCGGCGGCTACAAGGCGCCGAATTACGACTGCCTGAGCCAGCAGATGGGCAACAATCCGGACGGCGCGGCGGCGGCGCAGAAGAACATGGAAGCGTTGAATGTGCCGGTGCACAAGCGACCGCCGAATCAGGTCGGGCTGGCGACACCGGCGGCGACGAGTACGCGGATGGGGAATACGTTTGGCACCTCGGTGAAACCGCAGCGGCCGGCCAACTGAAAACCATGCATTGTGGTGATCAATTTCTGTGTGGGCTGAGATTGCCATTTTGTGGCGAGGGAGCTTGCTCCCGCTGGGGTGCGTAGCGCCCCCAAAACGGCCGAACCGGTTTTGCCTGACCCACCGCATGCTCAGGCTTCGCGACTGCTGCGCAGCCGAGCGGGAGCAAGCTCCCTCGCCACAGGGTTG
>Ga0055536_1000594_pt1 | contig 24651 bp, 23 predicted proteins | sample AraplaCvi_mLB_r2_FD_55037 | JGI IMG/M metagenome (GOLD analysis project Ga0055536, IMG submission 55037) | Arabidopsis root microbial communities from North Carolina, USA - plate scrape MF_Cvi_mLB_r2 | ecosystem: Host-associated > Plants > Roots > Endosphere | place: USA: North Carolina...
AGTCGTTGTCGCTCGCCGCTGCCATGGCGACCGTCCTGGCGGTCTCGTCCGCCTCCGCCGCCGATGGCGACAAGAGCAAGATCAAGGGACTGATCACATCCGTCCAGGGCAACACCATCGTGGTCAAGGACGCCGCCAACGTCGAGCAGACCATCACGTTGTCGCCCGACACCAAATACAAGCGCACCAAGGGCCTCACCGGCGTGGTGCACGAGAAGGCCGAACAGACCGCGCTGATGCCCGGCCTGCCGGTCACCGTCGACGCGGTCGCGAGCGGCAGCGGCTTCGATGCCACCGAGGTCTCGTTCAAGTCCGAGGATTTCCGCACCGCGCAGCAGGTGCAGGCGGGCCTGGCGCCGACCACCGCACGCATGAACGAGTTCGGCAAGTACGAGGCGCTGGCCACGGCCGAGGTCAAGTTCGATTCGGGCAGCGCGACGATCAACTCGGCGGGCAAGTCCGACCTCGACGCCTTCGCCGCCAAGGCGAAGGAAACGCAGGATTACCAGGTCGTGTTGCAGGGCTTCACCGATTCCACCGGCGATGCCGCCGCCAACCAGCGACTGAGCACGCGCCGCGCCAATGCGGTGGCCAATTACCTGCAGCAGCACGCGGGATTGCAGCCGGGCCGCGTGCGCGCCGGCGATGGCATGGGCGTGGCGACCGATGCCGGCGCAGGCAGCAATGCAGGCGCGCGCAAGGTCGTGGTGAAGCTCATCGTCGACAAGGGCGTGCAAGCCGGCAAGTGATGCAGCCGATCAACGCGGGCAATGCGACGGCAGGCTGCCTCCCCCGGCCTGCCGCCGCGGCAGTGGAGGCTTCCATGCGCATCCTGGTGCTACATGCGGCTATCGCCGCGCTGCTGCTGGCGACGCTCCAAAGCGCGTCGGCCGCGCCCCTGCAGGCATCGTCGACGCCTTCGGCTTCGGCGAACACTGCCTCGTCGGGCACGTTCACGCGTGAGGAACTCGACCAGATGATGGCGCCGATCGCGCTGTATCCGGATGCGCTGCTCGCGCAGGTCCTGATGGCGTCGACGTATCCGGGCGATGTCAGCGACGCGGTCGCATGGTCCAAGGCGCACAAGGACGCCAAGGGCGAGGACGCAGTCAAACAGGTCGCGAACGAGTCGTGGGATCCGAGCGTCCAGTCGCTGGTGGCATTCCCGCAGCTGCTGGCGGTGCTGGGACAGGATCCCAAATGGGTGCAGCGCATGGGCGATGCCTTCCTCGCGCAGCCCGACTCGGTGATGGAATCGGTGCAGCGGCTGCGCCGCCAGGCCGATGCCGCCGGCAACCTCAAGTCGAACGAGCAGCAGAAGGTCACCACGCAGCCGGCGCCGGCAGGCAGCACGGCCGCGCCGCAGACGATCGTCATCGAATCCTCGCAGCCCGACGTCGTCTACGTGCCCAGCTACAACCCCAGCGTCGTCTACGGCGCCTGGGCGTATCCGTCGTACCCGCCGTATTACTACCCGCCGCCGGCCTATTACTACCCGGGCGGCGCGCTGCTGAGCTTCGGCATCGGCGTGGCCGTGGGTGGCGCACTGTGGGGCGATCTGGACTGGGGCCACGGCGACATCGACATCGACGTGAACCGCTACAACGAGTTCAACCGCAACACCAACCGCGAGCGCAACGTCAACCGCGAGAACATCGGCCGCGACGGCAAGTGGCAGCACAACGCGGCCAATCGCGACGGCGTGCCGTACCGCGACAGCGCCAGCCGCGAGCAGTTCGGCCGTCAGCTGGACGGCGCCGGACAGCGCGATGCGGCGCGTGGACGCGACCCCGCGCGCTCGGCCGAACGCGACCGCGCACGGCAATCGATGGAGCAGCGCGGTTTCGAAGCGCCGGCGGCGAGCAATCGCGAAGCGCAGCAACGCGCGGGACAGGCCTCGCGCGACATCGGCCGCACGGGCGACCGCTCGGGTGCGACCGGGAACCGCGGGGCCCAGAACCCCGGCGCCTTCCAGCAGCGCGGCGGCCAGAACAACGCACAGGCGCGCCAAGGCGCGCGCGACAGTGCCGGAATGAATCGCGGATCGCATAACAACGCATTTTCCGGCGCGGGCAACCCCGGCCAGTCGCGTGGCGACGCCGGGCGTGGCCAACGCAGCATGCAGCAGTCGCAGCGCCCGTCCGCATCGCGCGGTGGCGGACACCAGATGAGCCGTCCTTCGCGGCCCCCGATGCGCGGTGGCGGCGGTCGTCGTCGTTGAGCAGGAGAACTCCATGAGCGCTTCCATCCGCTGGCTCCCGCTCGCCCTGTCCGTGCTTCTGGCCATGCCGGCGCACGCGCAGGAATCCTTCACCACGCCCGATGCGGCCGCCGATGCGCTGGTCAAGGCGTTGGGCACATCAAGCGCCGACGAGGCGCGCCTCACCGCGATCCTCGGCCCGCAGTGGGAGCAGATCGTGCCGCGCGGCAGCGTGGACCGCGACGATGTCGATGCGTTCCTGGCGCGCTACCGCGAAAAACATGCCTTCCAGAAGAAGGATGCGACGCACCAGCTGCTCGCGGTGGGCAAGGATGCATGGACGCTGCCGGTTCCGCTGGTGAAAGGCGGCAATGGCTGGGCGTTCGACATCAAGGCGGGCGAGGCGGAAATCCGCGCACGCCGCATCGGTCGCAATGAACGCGAAGCCGAGCAGGCGGTGCTGGCCTATCACGACGCGCAGATCGATTACGCCAGCGAAGACCGCAACGGCAATGGCATCCTCGAATACGCGCAGAAGTTCGTCAGTACCGACGGCCAGCACGACGGGCTGTACTGGACCGACGACGACGGTGGCGAGGAAAGCCCGCTCGGCCCGCTGTTCGGCGACGACACGCCGCAGGGCACGTGGCACGGTTACCGCTATCGCATCCTCACCGCGCAGGGTCCGTCGGCGCCCGGCGGCGCGTACGACTACAAGCTCGGCGATGCGATGAGCCGCGGCTTCGCGCTGGTCGCATGGCCGGCCGATTACGGCGACACGGGCGTGATGACGTTCATGATCAGCCACGAAGGCGAGGTCTTCGAGAAGGACCTGGGCCCGCAGAGCGACCAGCTGGCACGCGCGATGGCGACGTTCGACCCGGACAGCAGCTGGGTCGAGGTGAAGGACGCGAAGACGGCGGCTGCGCCGGCGAAGTGATGCATACGGAGATCGCGATGAAGACCTCTGCCCTCGCCTTTGCGCTGGTTGTTGCGTTCGCCGCCGCCTCGCCCGCGGATGCGCAACAGGCTGCAGCGGTGGATCCGAAGGCGATCAAGGCGTTGTCGCAGATCGGCGAGAAGCTGCGCAGCCTGCGCGAGTACACCGTGTCGGCCGACGTGAAGACGCGCGCGCCGATGGCGTCGGGCCAGTATCGGGATTTCCGTGGCACCGCGAAATACCAGGTACGCGCGCCGGACCACATGCACGCCTCCACGCGTGGCATCGGGTTCGATCGCGACATCGTGTACGACGGACGCACCATCACCGTGTTCTCGCCGACGCAGAACCACTACGCGCGCATCGACGCGCCCGGCACGTTGCAGACGCTGGTGTCCACCGTGGAGCAACGCACGGGTTTCCGCATGGTGCTGGCGCAGCTGTTCGCGTGGGACGACCAGGCGCGGCTGCTGGCGGACGCGCAACGTGCGAGCTTCTCCGGCGAGGCGCTGGTCGGCGGTCGCTCGTGCGCGCACTACTCCTACAAGAAGGATGGTGTCGCGTGGGAGGTGTTCGCCGACGCGCAGCACCTGCCGTGCAAGCTCGCCTTCGTCGATACCAGCGACAGCCGGCTGCCCGGCTACGAAGCCGAACTGACGTGGGTCGAACGCGCCTCGCTGCCCGATTCCACCTTCGTCTTCACGCCGCCGGCCGGCGCGGCCGAGGTCGGCTGGGACGCGTTCCGCGCGCAGGGGAAGTAGCGCTCAACCGTCCGCGGTATCGGGATCGAACACCAGGATGTCGCCGGGCTGGCATTCCAGGTACCTGCAGATGGCCGACAGGGTTTCCCAGCGGATTCCGCGCACTTTCCCCGACTTGAGCAACGACAGGTTCGATTCGGTGATGCCGATGTGCTGCGCGAGGTCCTTGGAACGGACCTTGCGCAGGGCGAGCATGACGTCCAGGCGCACGACGATTCCCATGTCCGCCTCCTAGACGATCGACCGGCTGTCGTCTTCCAGTCGCGCGGCTTCATCGAAGAGCCGTGCCACCAGCCACAACAGCGCCGCGACCAGCAGCGTCACCGCATCGCCGCCGTCGAAGGTCATGCGCAATGCGCCGCTGCCATCGCGCACGGACTCCACGGCCATCGCCAGCGCCGGCATCACCGCGCGCACCAGCGTTGCGAGCAGGAAGAAGAGCGCGAAGCGGCGGAAGTGCCGCGTCGCATCGGGCGGAAACACGCGCTCGCGCCCGACGCGCGCGAGCATGCGCGCCAGTTCGAACATCGCCGCGCCCAGGAGCAACGCGATGACCCCGGCCGTGCCCGCGGCCCAGGGCAGCGGCATGTCGCCGGTTTGCAGCGTCGCTTCGACGAAGCGCCCACCCCATCCGCCCAACGACGCCAGCGCGGCGACCGTCGCCGCGATATAGAACCCGCCCGCGGCGAGCGCCGCGCAACGAAGCACACGCGCATGCCGCGCCAGCTGGATTGACATTGCCGTATTTTGCATATTAATTTCTGTTTTACGATAATTTATAACTGATCGGCAAATACTACCATGCGAACCGCCCATCCCTCCTCCCTGCCCCGGCTTGCGCCCTGGGCGTTCTCGCTGCTGCTCGCCCACGGCGTCGTCGCCGCCGGCCCGGTCACGGCCCCGCCGGCGGTTTCCATTCCCGCCGCATTCGAACAGGCACTGGACGATGCCGACGCCGGCGATGTCTTCGCGCTCGAACGCCTTGGCACGGCCAGTCCCGATGCGCGCATGACCACCATCGCCAAGGCGCGGATCGCGGCCGCCCGATTGCAGGCGCGCGAGGCCATCGCCCTCGCCGACCCGATCGCACGCGATGCCGCCGCGCCACCGGCGCACCGCGCGCTTGCGTTCGCCGTGCTGGCCGATGCGGCCTTCACCGCCGGCGACTACGCCGCCGCCGCGTCGGCCGCCGATGGTTGGCAGCAGGCACTGAAGCAGAACCACGCACCACAGAAGGAACGCGAGGATGCGCAGCGCCTCGGCGCGCTCGCGCATGCGCTGTCCACCGCGCCACGGCAGACGACGCAATCGCTGGAGCCCGGCATCGCGGCGACGCGTCGCGACAAGGTGGGCCTGTCGCGCGCGGACGCGACCGTGAACGGCCACGTGCAGGAAGCGGTGCTCGACACCGGAGCGGGGCTCAGCGTGGTGTCGCAAAGCACGGCCACGCGGCTGGGCCTGCGCATCCTGGACGCCGCCGCCACCATCGACAGCGCCAGTCGCGATGCCGTGCCTACCCGCATCGGCATCGCCGACACCTTCGCGTTCGCGGGCCTGCAACTGCGCAACGTCGCCTTCCTGGTGCTGGACGACCAACAGCTGGAGTTGCCGGTGCCGGGCGGCTATGCCATCGACGCGATCATCGGCTTCCCCGTGCTGCGCGAGTTCAGGCGCCTGCGCTTCGAGCGCGGCGGCTCGATGGTGCCGGAACCCGCGCAGGCGCCCACCGCGAAGGAGAACCTGCGCATCGTCGCCAGTGCGTTGTACGTGGAGGCACAGCTGCGCGACGTGCCGGTCGCCTTGCACCTGGATACCGGTGGCCCGCATTCGTTCCTGTCGTCGCGATTCACGCAGCGTCACCCGCACTTCGTCGATGGACTGGCCCAGCAGGACGAGCGCATGGCCGGCGCCGGCGGTTCGACGACACGTCGGGTGGCGCGCCTTTCCCGTGCGGTGCTAACGCTGGCCGGTAGGCACGCGACGCTGCCGGAACTGACCATCGTCACGAAGGACGGCGAGGAAGTGCAGGCGCAGAACTTCGGACTGATGGGCGGCGACGTGCTCGACCAGTTCGAGTCGTGGACCGTGGATTTCGACGCGATGACATTCGGCCTGGGAACGCCCGTCGCCGCAACGCCGTAACCGGGTGCCTCGCGGGCAATCCACATCGCGTGCACGAAGGGTTTACCCCGCTCCCGCGACCATCACCGGAACCTTTGCAGCGGAGCTGACGCTATGGCCGGATCCGGCCGTCTGGTGGTGGTCGCCGCGCTGATGGGCAATGCCGCCGTGGCGGCCACCAAGTTCGTCGCGGCGGCCTTCACCGGTTCTTCGGCGATGCTCAGCGAGGGCGTGCATTCGCTGGTGGACACCGCCAACCAGGTGCTGATGCTGCACGGCATCCGGCGCGCGGCGCGCCCACCCGATCCGAAGCACCCCTTCGGTTACGGGCGCGAACTGTACTTCTGGGCGTTCATCGTCGCGTTGATGGTGTTCGCCCTCGGTGCGGGCATCTCGTTCTACGAAGGCCTCGCGCACCTGCGCCATCCGCGCGAAATGGCGAACCCGCTCGTGAACTACATCGTGCTGGGCGCCTCGCTGCTGTTCGAAGGCGTCACCTGGACCATCGCGCTGCGTTCGTTCCGCGCGGCGAAGGGCCGGCGCGGCTGGGTGCAGGCGTTCCGCGACAGCAAGGACGCCAGCACGTTCACCGTACTGTTCGAGGACACCGCGGCAGTGCTGGGGCTGCTGATCGCGCTGGGCGGCATCGCGGCGACGCAGGTCACCGGCGATCCGCGATACGACGGTTATGCCTCGCTCGGCATCGGCGCGGTGCTGGCGATCACGGCGATCCTGCTGGCGCGCGAAACCAAGGGCCTGCTGCTGGGCGAACTGGCACAGCGCCAGGTGGTGGAGGACATCCTGCACATCGCCGGGAGCGATCCCGACGTGCGTTGCGCGAACGGCGTGCTCACGCAGCAGCTGGGGCCGGAGAGCATCATCGCCGCGCTCAGCGCCGACTTCCACGACACCCTCACCACGCCGCAGATCGAAGCCTGCGTGCTGCGCATCGAGCGCGCCGTGCAGCAAACGCACCCGGACATCACCGCGCTGTTCGTCAAGCCGCAGACGGCGCAGACGTGGGCGAAGCGGCGACTGCGCTGGGATCCGGACCGGGTGACGCCCGACGGAATCGACGCGGCCTGATTCCAGCCCCTCTACACAGCGATACAAAACTCCCCGGCGCCGTACACATCCTCGATACGCGCCGTCGCCAATCTGTGCTCCGCCGGCCACCGCCGCATCCACCCCACCGGAGCCCGAACATGGATACGCTCGTCCCCGACCGCATCGACCCGACCCGCCGCCGCTTCTTCGGCATCGCTGCCGCGGGCATCGCCGCCGCCTCGCTCGGTCTGGCCGCCACCCGCGCCCACGCCGCCACGCCCGCCTCCAGCACCGCCAAGCCCATGACGACCACGAACCGCAGCCTCGGCCCCGTCAAGCAGATCCGCGCCGGCGTGCTCGATATCGGCTACGTCGATGCGGGCCCCGCCGACGGTGCGCCGGTGATCCTGCTGCACGGCTGGCCGTACGACATCCACAGCTATGCCGACGTGGTGCCGCTGCTCACGGAGTCCGGCTATCGCGTGATCGTGCCGCACCTGCGCGGTTACGGCAGCACGCGTTTCCTGTCGAAGGACACCCCTCGCAACGGCCAGCCCGCCGCGCTGGCGGACGACGTCATCCAGCTGATGGATGCGCTGGAGATCCCGCGCGCCGTGATCGCCGGCTACGACTGGGGCGGACGTTCGGCCGACATCGTCGCCGCGCTGCACCCGGAACGCGTCAAGGCGCTGGTGGCGGTGAGCGGCTACCTCATCGGCAGCCAGCAGGCCGCGCAGGCGCCGCTGGCGCCGGAAGCGGAGCTGCAGTGGTGGTACCAGTTCTACTTTGCGACCGAGCGCGGCCGTGCCGGTTACGAGAAGAACCGCCACGACTTCGCAAAGCTGATCTGGAAGCTGGCCTCGCCCAAGTGGGCCTTCGACGATGCGACCTTCGACCGCAGCGCGGCCTCGCTTGCGAACGAGGACCACGTCGACATCGTCATCCACAACTATCGCTGGCGCCTGGGCCTGGCGCAGGGCGAGGCGAAGTACGACGCGATCGAACGCACGCTTGCGACCTTCCCCAGCATCGCCGTGCCGACCATCACACTGGAAGGCGACGCGAACGGCGCGCCGCACCCGTCTCCGGAAAGCTACGCCAAGCGCTACACGGGCAAGTACGAGCACCGCCTGCTGACCGGCGGCATCGGCCACAACCCGCCGCAGGAAGCGCCCCGCGCGTTCGCACAGGCGGTGATGGACGCCGATCGGCTGTGACTTCTGTGCCCCTCTCCCGCGTACGGGAGAGGGGTTGCGGCGAGAGCCGCTTCACACCATCGGCGGATCCGTCTCCCGCACCCAATGCCGATGCTGCGACGTCGCATCGATGAACGCCGCGATGGCCTCCTCCACGTCCTCCTCGCCAAGCACGATGCCGGGATCATCGCTGCCGTCGGGCAATTTCCGCGACGCACCCGCGCCTTCCAGCAGCGACGAGGACGCACCCAAAGCAAGGATCGGCTTGCAGTGCCGGTACTGCTCCTTGACGAACTCGCCGGCACGGCCATCCACTGCCAGCCGTTTCACCGCGCGCTCGCCGTCGGGCAGCACGAGTGCGTCGAACAGCGGCCCGGGTTCGTTCTCCATCGACGCATCGGCCTGCAGCGTCTCCCCGTCGGCCGTGACGAACGGCCCAATGCGTTGGCCGACCAGGCGCGGCGCCGCGCCGGCGTCCAGCAGCGCCTGCTGCACGGCCGAAAGCGATGGCCCATCGACGCCATCGCACACGAGCAAGGCCACCTTGCGCGAACGGATCCCGCCATCGCCGGGGCGTGCAAGCAGCGACAGCGCCGGCGATTGCCTCACCTCCGCTCGCGGCGCGCGCGCGATCGCGCGCGGCGAGGGTTCGACCGGTCCCATGCCCAGCCCCGCGGCGACGCCGGTGGCGAGTTCATCCGACACGTTCATCAGGTTCGCCACCATGCGCTCGCGCACCGCAGGCACGGTGACCTTGCTCAGCTCGAAGCGGAACGCGGCGATGATGTGCGCCTTCTCCGCTTCGCTCTGGCTTTCGAAGAACAGTGTTGCCTGGTTGTAGTGTTCGGCGAACTTCTCCGGACGTGCGCGCAGCTCCTCGGCGCGCACGGGTTCGGGGAACGACACGAACCCCGCTCCACCGGCCTGGAACGGGCAACCGCCGCCCAGGCTGTTGGGTTCGTACGCGACGCGGCCACGATGGATCGCTTGCCGGTGCAGGCCGTCGCGCTGGTTGTTATGGACCTGCGCGACGGGCGCGTTGATCGGGATCTCATGGAAGTTGGGGCCGCCCAGGCGGGAGAGCTGCGTGTCGACGTAGGAATGGATGCGCCCGGCCAGCAGCGGATCGTTGGTGAAGTCGATGCCCGGCACGACATGCGCGGCGCAGAACGCGACTTGCTCGGTTTCCGCGAAGAAGTTGTCCGGATTGCGGTTGAGCACCAGCCGCCCCACCGGTTCCACCGGCACCAGTTCTTCGGGCACGATCTTGGTCGCATCCAGCACGTCGAAACTGAACTTGTTGGCCTGCTCTTCGGTGAACACCTGCACGCCGAGTTCGTACTCGGGGAATTCGCCCGCCTCGATCGCTTCCCACAGGTCTCGCCGATGGAAGTCCGGATCGGCACCGGAAATCTTCACCGCCTCGTCCCACGCCAGCGAATGCGTGCCCAGGCGCGGCGCCCAGTGGAACTTCACCAGTCTGGCGTCGCCCGCCTCGTTCACGAACCGGAACGTATGCACGCCAAAGCCCTGCATCATCCGGAAACTGCGCGGAATGGCGCGATCGCTCATCGCCCACAGCAGCATGTGCGTGGATTCGGGCATCAGCGACACGAAATCCCAGAACGTGTCGTGCGCCGAAGCGGCCTGCGGCATGGCGTGGTGCGGCTCGGGCTTGAGCGCGTGCACAAGGTCGGGGAATTTCATCGCATCCTGGATGAAGAACACCGGGATGTTGTTGCCGACAAGGTCCCAGTTGCCCTCTTCGGTGTAGAACTTCACGGCGAAGCCGCGGGCATCGCGCGCGGTGTCCTTCGAACCGCGCTCGCCGGCCACGGTGGAGAAGCGCACGAATACCGGGGTGATCTTGCCATCTTCCTGGAACGGCGCGGCGCGCGTGATCCTGCGCAGCGAGCGGTAGCACTCGAAGAAACCGTGCGCGCCGGAGCCGCGTGCGTGGACGATGCGTTCCGGGATGCGCTCGTGGTCGAAGTGCGTGATCTTCTCGCGCAGGATGAAATCCTTCAGCAGAGCCGGCCCGCGCAGCCCGGCTTTCAGCGAATCCTGGTTCTGGGCGATGGGAACGCCCTGGTTCGTGGTGAGGATCTGGTCGCCCGAGTCCACGCGCACGCGATCGAGCGGACCGGCGGCTGGATTCGTCCCGGGCGGTGCTACGTCGCCTGTTTTCATTGACGCCTGCGCTTCGCTCAGCGTGCTTGCGCCGGCGAGCGGCGTCGGCGCGGCATGCACGCCCTCCGGCGGATCCAGCGCGTTCTCGCGACCGTACTCGCTGGCTTTGGTGAGGTTGTGAGCGAACGCGGAGGCCATCGCCTGCGTATCGAGCGCCTGTTGCACCTGTGGATCGCCGTCGCGGTTGCCGGACAGCTGCGCGGGGCCGCTGTCGGTCGGTGCGCGGCGCGCAGCGGTGGTCTTCTTCGTCGCGGGCTTTCCTTTGGCGGCTTTCTTCGAGGCCCTCTTCTTCGGTGCTGGCTTCTTTGCGCTGGCCATGTAGCTCACTCCTGCGGGTCCAAATGGGCGGACAGGAGAACGAGCGCCGCCGCCTGACCTGCATGCAGCTTGGCGTCATGGAGGTCGACGTTGCGTAACGCATCGCGCGCGGAGGTTCATCTTTGCGAAGCCCATGTGGCACAGCATGCGCGTGCATCCCGATGCACGGCGATGCGATTTCGCTTCTGGCAGGACAGAACTTTCAGCATGCCGCGCAGCTTCTTCCCTGCTGCGTGCGCCATGCACAGCGGTTTGCGCGGTGCGTGACGCTCCTTCGCGCATTCATCGACCTTGCGTGCGTTGGCATGTCGCTTGCGATAGCCCCAACGAGTCGCAATCAACCACACAGGGGACATCGTATGCACGAAGGGGAGCTGCCGAAGGGCTGGCGCATCTATGCCGAGCCGGCCACCGCAGATGGACGGTGCAGGCTCCGTCTGATCGCGCCCAACGGGATCAGCAGCACGTGGTGGCTGCGTTCGAACATGATCGCCGGCCAGGTCGTGTCCGCTCTGGCCATCGATCAGGACCGCTCGACGCTGCGCCAGAAGCCGCAAGGCGTGTTCGACCGCCGCGCGCATGGGGTCGATGCACCGGCACGATCCCGACGCTGAACGCCACCCGTTCGACCATCGCCCCGCTCACGCCGGGGCGACATCGCGGCCAGCAGATTCACGGTGTCGTGACTGCCACCGCCCGCCCCATGCAAGACGCCCCCGGCACCCAGGAAATCCGTCTTTTCGATTCCACGGGCAACGTCGAAACGATCGACCTGGACGCGGCGAAGCCCGACGCCCTGGAAGAACACCAGCTGCTCTGGATCGACCTGGAAGGCGGCGGCGATGCGTCCTTGTCCGCGGTGCTGGACAGGCTGGGCGTCGGCGGCGACATCGTGCAGGCGTTCTGCGATCGCAGCGCGAGGCCCGAGCTTCGGGTTCACAACGGGACTTTCTTCGTGCGCGTGGTGGCGGTCCGCAACGAGGGCGAGCTGACGTACACCGGCTCGGTGCTGGCGATCCTGGCCGGCCACAACTTCGTCGTGACCGCACATCAGCAGCCGGTGGATTTCCTCACGCAGCTGCGCGATCGCGAATCCGACGATCCGGGGCTGGGCATCCTCGGCGCGGACAGTTTCACCGCCTCGCTGCTGGACTGGCACCTGCATTCGTACTTCGAGGCGGTGGCGGACTTCGAAAGTGCCGACGAACGCCTGGAAACCGACATCCTCGACGATCGGCACGGCCAGTGCCTGCACAGCCTGCGTGGCCTGCGCAAAGCGGCTTCGCGGCTGCGGCGCATGTTGTCGGCGCATCGGCCGGTGTTCTCGGCCATCGCGCGACCGGACTTCCGTCCCGGCGCCGACGGCGAAGTAAACCGCCATTTCCAGACGGTCGACACGCACTTCCAGCGCGCCATGGAAGCGGTGGAGAACGCGCGCGAAGTCGTGATCGGCTCCTTCGAGCTCTTCAGCAACCAGACCGCGCTGCGCACCAACGCGATCATGCGCGTGCTGACGATCCTCACGGCATTGATGGGCGGCCTGGCCGTCGTCGCGGGCATCCTGGGAATGAACTTCGAAGCCCCGTTCTTCAAGACGGGGCTGGCGGGGTTCCTGGTCGCCGTGACCCTCATGACCAGCATGGCCCTGGCAGGCTTCGCGCTGGCGTGGTGGAGGAAATGGCTCTAGGGGGTCAGCACCACCTTGCGGCAATCGTCCTGCTTCTTCTCGAACATCTCGTAGCCCCTCGCGGCATCGGCCAGGCGCAGGCGATGGCTGATGATCGCCTCCGGATGCAGGGCCCCACTGGAGATGTCCTCCAGCAATTTCGGCATGTGCTGCTGCACGTGCGTCTGGCCCATGCGGAATGTCAGCCCCTTGTCGAAAGCGTCTCCAAGCAGGAATGCGTGGATGAAGCCCGCGTACACACCGGGTATGCTGACAACGCCGCCGCGCCGCGTGGCAGCGATGCACTGGCGCAGCGCCTTTCCGCTGGAACCTTCCAGCTTCAGGGTCGTCATCGCCGTTTCCAGCTTGCTGCCCTTGGCCTCGAAGCCGACGGCCTCGACGGTCGCATCCACGCCACGGTTGTCCGTCAACGCCACGATGCGCTCGGCGGGATCTTCTTCCTCGTCGAAGTCGATGGTCTCCACGCCGTACGTATCGCGCGCGAACTGCAACCGATACGGGTGGTGGTCGACCATGAAGATGCGCTCCACGCCGAGCAGTCGCGCACTTGCGGCGGCCATCATGCCCACCGGACCGGCACCGAAGATCGCCAGCGACGAGCCCGGCCCCACCGCCGCGTTGAGCACGGCCTGGTAGCCGGTGGGCAGGATGTCGGACAGGAACAACACCTGCTCGTCGGCGAGCGTGCTGTCGGGAATCACCAGCGGCCCGACATTGGCCTGGGGCACGCGCACGAACTCGGCCTGCCCGCCCGCGTAACCGCCGTACAGATGCGTGTAGCCGAACATGCCGGCACCGGACCGGATGCCCTTCTTGTTGAGGATTGCACCGCGGTCGGGATTGGTGTTCTCGCACGCGGCGAACAGCGCGCGGCTGCAGAAGAAGCAGTCGCCACAGGAGATGGTGAACGGCACTACGACGCGATCGCCACGACGCACGCGAGTCACTGCCGATCCTGCATCCTCGACCACGCCCATGAACTCATGGCCGAGGATGTCGCCCTCCTTCATGCCAGGCACTTTTCCGCGATACAGATGCAGGTCCGAACCGCAGATCGCCGTCGCGGTGACGCGCAGCAGGATGTCGGTGTCCTCGACGAGCGTCGGGTCGGGCACGTCCTCGACGCGCACGTCGTACGATCCATTCCATCTCAGCGCCTTCATTCCATGCTCCGTTGGTTGCCTGCATCAACACGCCGCAAGTCGCGTGCCAACCGGGGGCGCTGGAGAGCCGTTGCGCCGCGCAGGTTCGATGAAAGCGCTTCGGCGCGGCGGAAAGAACTTCGCTGAGCCTGCAATGTTACGGCGCGCCGGCGACCTTGCGCTGGAGTGCCTTGCCTCGTTCGAGGTGCATCGCGACGTGGTCGCGCGAGTTGTTGAGGAAAGTGCGCACGTTCTCGTCCGTCGCGGCGGGCAGCAGGCGCGTATCGATCAGCGACAATGCCTCCTCATGGCCTTTCACCATCGCGTCCACGTATGCCTTCTCGTAAGCCTTGCCCGAATTCCGGTCGAGTGCGGCCAGGTCCGCGCGTCCCTTCTCCTCCATCGCCGTGATCTCGGGGCTGCTCTCGGACACGCCAAGCTTCTGACCGGCTTCCAGGTTCTTCGAATGCTCGCTGTGCAGCATGTCTGCGTACTGGGCGACATCGAGCGTGACCTTCTTGCCCTTCGCCTGCTCGGCGGCGGCGATCTCGTGCTTGTCGACGGCCCCGACCATCGCCACGGCCTGGCCCTGCGTGAGTGCGCCCGTCGCGGGCGTGGGCGAAGGGGCGTTCACGTCCCGCGAGGTGTCGCCCGTGGCGGCGGGAGTCCCGGTGTCGTCGACGACCGGCGTCGAGGAAACCGGCGGCGTGCCAGGCTGCGGCGTGTCGGCAACGGCTTCCTCATTCCGGCGGCAGCCTGCGATCGCCAACAGCGCGAGCGATATCCCAAGGGAAAGTTTCAGTCCAGCGTTCATGGCGATTCCTGTCTGTCGGTTTCAATGCAGTCGCAGCATGCCGTCGATGCGCGGTAACAAGCTCGCTCGTTCCCACGCGGCGCGCACGTCGGGCGCGACCTCCTCCCATGACAGGCCGGTGGCCTGCTCGTAGGACTTCCACAACGTGGCCGCGGCCCGCTCGGCCGTCGTCCAGTCGGCGCCGTAGATCTCGCGGGCACCCTCGCCAATCACCGAAACCAGTTGGCTGTAGCTGATCATCCGTGTGCTGGCCATGCGGTCCTCCTGCGTACGTTCTCGAAGGAGCAACGCGGTCGCCGACGTTGCCCGCACTGATGCACGCCGCAAGTGTCGTGCCACCGCGGCACCGCCTCATGGCGGCCTCGACGGCATGGCGGTGCGAAAATACTTCCACGCCCGCGCAGTTATTCGCCTTCCCGCGCTCAGCGCCATCGTTCAGCCCGTCCACGGATGCTTCACCCGTACGGCGGTATGCACCGTGGATCCATGGATTCCGGACCGATGATGCGCAACGACTTCGTTCCCGGACCGATCACGCACCAAGCCGACGACACGGATGCACTGCTCGCCTGGAGCGCGCTCGGGCTCTACTGGCTGTGGACGATCGCCGGCTGCCTGGATTTCGCCTGCCATCGCGCGACGAACCTGCCCGCCACATCCGGCCTGGCCGAGTCGCGCCTGCATCTGGTGCAACTGGCGCTTTGCGGCCTCGGTGCGCTGCTGGTGCTGGCGTTCGCGCCAACGGCGGGGCTTGCGCTGGTCGTGGGGGGAATCGTCATCGTGCACGCGTGGGCCGGCTATCTCGATACGCGCGCGGCGTTCCGGGCCGGACGCACGATCCTGCCGGTGGAGCAGCACCTGCATAGCGTGCTCGACGTGGCGCCCTGGGTCGCACTCGCGGCCATCGCATGGCTCGCCTGGCGTGCGCCGGTAACGCAGTGGTCGCTCGATCTTCGACAGGCGCCCATGTCGATGTCGACGTGGGGGATGGTGATCGTTCCGGCGCTGGCGCTGTGCGTGGTGCCGGCGCTTTCGGAATTCCGCAGTGCCTGGCGCGTAGCCCGCATGGCGGGCGCGGCACGAGCCGCGGGCTGAAACAGCCTTCACATGACCTGCACGCCGCGCGCTACGCTGTCGCCCACGTCGCGACCGCACGAGGTTTTCCGCGCATGTGGAACGATTTCGCGCACGCCTTCCTGGTGGTGTTCACCGCGCTGCTGCCGGTGATCAATCCACCCAGCGCCGCCCTTGTCGTGCTGAGCCTGCTGCCGGAAGCCAACGACCGGCAACGCGCGGGACTGGCCGCGCGCATCGCGCTGTATGGCGTGGTGATCCTCACCGTGTCGATGTGGATCGGTGCCTATGTGCTTTCGTTCTTCGGCATATCGATTCCGGTACTGCGCGTGGCGGGCGGCCTCGTCGTCGCATCGGCTGGCTGGAAACTGCTGCAGTCGCCCGCGCGCGTGGATCACACCTCGGCGGCCGCCGTAGGACGGGCGAGTGTCGATGCGGTACCCGATGCGCACGGCGATGCATCCCTGGCCGACCAGGCGTTCTTTCCGCTGACGTTGCCGATCACCGTGGGGCCGGGCTCGATCGCGGTCGCCATCGCGCTTGGCACCAGTTCGCCCAGCGAAGGGCCCAGGATGGTGCACGTCATCGCCGTGCTTTGCGCGATCGCGCTGCTCGGCCTGAGCATCTACACCTGCGTTCGCTATGCGGGTGCGTTGAGCCGCCTGCTCGGTGGCACGGGTACGCAGATCACCATCCGCCTGATGGCGTTCGTGATCTTCTGCATCGGCGTGGAGATCACGTGGCTGGGCGTGTCGGAGCTGATGAGTCGTTCGGCCTAGCACTGCGGGAACTTCAGCAAACGTACGGGATCGCGCGCCGGTGATGAGAACGCGACGAACCTGAATTCGATGCGCAGCGCTCCATCGCCCCGACGCGCGACACATTCCAACGAAGGCCTGCGTGATTCTTCACGTGACGTGGCTGCGGTGCTTCCTATAACGAAGGCACACATCCAACTCGACAGGAATCGAACCAATGGCACGTACGTCGAAGTTCGACCAGGCACAGGTCCACGAACTGCTGCTGCAGGCGCTGGAAACCGAGCGCGGCGGCATCCAGGTCTACACGGCCGCGATCAAGGCCGCGCAGAATCCGGATCTGAAGAAGGAGTTCAAGGAATACCTCGAAGAAACCACGACGCACGAGGAGATCCTCACGCGCGTGTTCGAACAACTGGGCATGGACACCGAAGAGCAGAGCCCCGGACGCGCGGTCGTTGCGCATCTGGGCAAGTCGCTGGTCGCGGCGATCGAGATGGCGATGAAGAACGCCGACCCCGCCGCCGCGGAACTGGTCGCTGCCGAATGCGTGGTGCTGGCCGAGACGAAGGACCATTCGAACTGGGAACTGATCGGCCAGGTCGCGCTGAAGGCGAAGGCGGAGTACGCCGATGTCCTCAAGCAGGCCTACCAGGCGGTGGAGAAGGACGAGGACCATCACCTCTACCACACCAAGGGCTGGGCGCGTGAGCTGTGGATCCAGTCGCTGGGCTTCCCCGCGGTGCTGCCGCCGCCGGAAGAGGTCAAGCAGGTCGAAACCGCCATCGGCGCCTCGCGCGCGGAACAGGCGCGCGACGAAATGCTCAAGCGGCACTGACATGCCGGAAATGAAAACGGCCGGGAAACCGGCCGTTTTCGCGAGACGATGCATCGACCGGTCAGGATCCCAGCCCGTGCTCCCTCGCGTATGCGTAGAACTCGAGGTCGCTCTTCACCCCGAGCTTGCGCATCGCCTCGACCTTCTGGCTGCTCACGGTCTTGACGCTGCGGTTGAGCTGGCGCGCGATCTCCGAAACCGTATGGCCCAGCGCGAACAGCCGCATCACTTCGGCTTCGCGCTTGGACAGCGTGGTCGTCGAATCCGCCCCCTCGCCCTGCGTCAGTTCGATCTGCTTGCGCACCGAGGCACTGAGGTAACTGCGGCCAGCCGTCGCGGCGGTCACGGCGGTGGGCAGTTCCTTCATCGCGTCCGACTTGCTGACCACGCCGCGCACGTTGCCAAGGCGCGCGATGTTGTTGAGCACGCCGGGATTGGCCAGCTGGGTGAGCACCACGATGCTGAGGTCCGGCCAGCGTCGGCCCAGCAGCTGCAACAGGCTCAGGCCGTCGGCCGCGTGTTCGCCGGGCATGTTGAAGTCGGTGACGACCAGCTGGCACGCCGTGCTGTCGAGCACGCGCAGCAGTTCGTCCGGCGAGGTCGCCTCGGCCACGACACGAAAGCCCGGGCTCTGCTCCAGCAGCGCACGCACGCCGCTGGACACGATAGGGTGGTCATCGGCGAGAACGATATGGAAAACCAAGCGGGTTCCTCAGCTTCGATCGCAACGCGGCACCGCAGGACACGCGGCTGGCCGGTCATTCCGATGGCGGCCGCAGCCGGCCCCCGTGTTGGGCCGGAGTATATACCCGCCCGTTCAGGTACCGTGATTCCGACATTCACCATTCCGGCTAGACTGTTTCCATGCGTCGCATCGCGTTCCGTCTGCTGCTGTGCCTGATGCTCGTCCTGAACGGGACCGGCTACGCCGTGGCCGCAACGCAGATGCAGATCTCGCACATGGCGATGTCCGTCGTCGCGGAGCAGGCACGGGAAATGCCGCCGTGCCATGAGAGCGCGCCGTCCGAAGCGCCCCTGAAGACGGCGCATCCGCACGCCGACAGCGCGAACAGCCAGGCCGGTTCGCAGATCCCGGATTGCTGCCAGTCCTCCAAGTGCAGTTGCGATTACTGCCTGCAGCACCTGACTGCGGCGATGTCGGTCGTCGCCGTTGCCGGCCACACCCCCGACGGTGGAGCGATCGCGCAACCGCGCGTTGTGAACCGCGTCGCTCCGCCACTTCCGAACCTGCTCCGACCTCCCATCGGCTGACTCCGGGCGCGCACTGGCGCGCCGATCCGACGCGCGCGCGAAAAGGCCGCCAAGACGGCCCTCGCGTCGCATTCCGATGATCTGCACGGAGCAGTCAATGACATTCGATGTATCCGGCCGTCGCATGGCATCGCCATCGCGACGACGTTTCGTCACCGGCCTGGCCGCCGGCGGCGTCGCCACGGGCGCGGGCCTGTGGCACCTGCCCGTCTCGGCCTCGGCCGGGCGCGCCCATTCCCCCGTTGTCCTCGCCGGCACGCAGTTCGATCTTTCGATCGACGCCGCCCCGGTCAATTTCACTGGCCGCACCCGCCCGGCGGTGACGGTCAACGGCTCGCTCCCAGCGCCGGTGCTGCGCTGGCGCGAAGGCGATACCGTCACGCTGCGCGTCGCCAATCGACTGCCGGTGCAGAGTTCCATTCATTGGCATGGCCTGGTGCTGCCGGCCAACATGGATGGCGTGCCGGGCCTGAGTTTCGACGGCATCGGACCGGGCGAAACCTTCACGTACCGCTTCGACATCCGGCAGTCCGGCACGTACTGGTACCACAGCCACTCGCTGTTCCAGGAACAGGCCGGTCTGTACGGCGCGATCGTCATCGACCCGCGCGAACCGGCGCCTTACGCATTCGACCGCGAACACGTCGTGCTGCTGTCGGACTGGACCGACCTCGCGCCGGCGTCCCTGTTCCGGCGCATGAAGAAGATGGCCGGGTACGACAACTTCCACAAGCGCACCGTCGGCGATTTCTTCGACGATGTATCCCGCGACGGGCTGTCGGCGACCCTGGGCGACCGCGGCCAGTGGGGCCGCATGCGCATGACGCCCACCGACCTGTCCGACATCAACGCCAACACCTACACCTATCTGCTCAACGGGAACGCGCCGTCGGGCAACTGGACCGGCCTGTTCCGCCCCGGCGAGAAGGTATTGCTGCGCTTCATCAACGGCTCGGCGATGACCTACTTCGATGTACGCATCCCGGGCCTGAAGATGACCGTCGTCGCGGCCGACGGCCAGTACATCCATCCGGTCACGGTCGACGAATTCCGGATCGCGGTGGCCGAGACCTTCGACGTCATCGTCGAACCTTCCGGCCAGGACGCCTACGCGATCTTCGCCCAGGACATGGGGCGCACCGGTTACGCACGCGGCACGCTGGCGGTGCGCGAAGGCCTTGAAGCACCGGTGCCGGCGCAGGACCCGCGGCCGATCCTGACGATGGACGACATGGGCCACGGCGGCATGGACCACGCCGGGATGAAGCACGGCGCGACAAAGGGCATGGAAGGTGGTTGCGGCGCGAACATGCCGATGAAAGGCATGGAAGGCGGCTGCGGCGCGAGCATGGGCCACGACGCCATGGCCGGAATGGACCACGGCGGCGGCATGCAGTCGCACCCGGCGAGCGAGGCCGGCAATCCGCTCATCGACATGCAGACGATGTCGCCGACGCCGAGACTCGACGACCCCGGCATCGGCCTTCGGAACAACGGCCGCACTGTGCTGACCTACGCGGCGATGCGAAGCCTGTTCGACGACCCTGACGGACGCGAACCCGAACGCACGGTCGAACTGCATCTTACCGGGCACATGGAGAAGTTCGCCTGGTCTTTCGACGGCCTCAAGTTCATGGACGCACAGCCGCTGCGCCTGAACTACGGCGAGCGCATGCGCATCGTGCTGGTCAACGACACGATGATGACCCACCCGATCCACCTGCACGGGATGTGGAGCGACGTCGAGAACGAGAGCGGTCAATTCCACCTTCGCAAGCACACCGTCGACATGCCGCCGGGGACGAAACGCAGCTATCGCGTGCGCGCCGACGCGCTCGGGCGCTGGGCGTACCACTGCCACCTGCTCTACCACATGGAAGCCGGGATGATGCGCGAAGTGCGCGTGGAGGAGCGCGCATGAGAACCGCACGCTCCCTGCTTGCGTGTGCCCTGTCGCTGGCGCTCGCGCCCGCGTGGGCGCAGGACCATGCGCACCACCGCCCCCCGGAGCCGAAGCCCGCGACCGCGCCGCCGACGCACGATCACGCGGCGATGGACCACAGCGCGCCTGCGCCGGCCGTCGATCACGCGGCAATGGGGCATGGCACGCCACCTTCCGCACCGCGCGAACCCATCCCGCCCATCACCGACGCCGACCGGGCCGCCGCGTTTCCCGAACTCGCGCACGGCATGCACCATGCGCCGGAGCGCAACAGCTTCGTGTTGTTCGATCGCCTGGAAGCGGTCGACCTGGACCACGGCCGCGGCGAAGCCTGGGAAGCGCAGGCATGGGTCGGCTCGGACCTCAACCGCCTGTGGCTGCGCAGCGAAGGCGAACGCGAACGCGGACGTACCGAAGCGGCGGACCTCGAAGTGCTTTACGGCCGCAGCGTCACGCCGTGGTGGGACGTAGTGGCCGGCGTGAAGCACGACTTCAAGCCGGGCGATTCGCGCAACTGGGCGGCCTTCGGCGTACAGGGCCTGGCGCCTTACAAGTTCGAACTGAGCGCCACCGCGTACGTCGGCGACAGCGGCGCGACAGCGGCGACGGTGGAAGCCGAGTACGAGGTACTGCTGACCAACCGGCTGATCCTGCAGCCGCGCGTGGAGATCGAAGCGTTCGGCAAGGACGATCCGGAACGCGGCATCGGTTCCGGCCTGTCCACGATGGAGGCCGGCCTGCGCCTGCGCTACGAGTTCACGCGGCAGTTCGCGCCGTACCTGGGCGTGGCGTGGGAGCGCGCATACGGCGGCACGGCCGACCACCGCCGCAACGAGGGCGAGCCCGTGGAAGACACGCGCCTGGTCGCCGGCCTGCGGCTCTGGTTCTGACGGCCATGCACGCCACGACGCACCGCCGCTGCGCCGCCTGCCGCATCCGATGCGGCGGCGCGCGGCGGTGCGTTGACCTTCCCACCATGGGAAGGCCCAGGCTGCCTCCATCCGGACCTCCGATGGAGCACGCATGAATACCGCCACGACCACCACCGACCTGCGACTGCCGATCACGGGCATGACCTGCGCCTCGTGCGCCGGCCGCATCGAGCGCGCCCTCGCCGCCGTGCCGGGCGTGCTGCGCGCGAACGTGAACCTGGCGACGGCAAGCGCCGATGTCGCCACCGACGGCAGCGTTGCCGCGCCGGCGCTCGCCGACGCAGTCACGCGCAGCGGTTATCGCGTGACAGACAGCAGCTTCGATCTGGAAATCGGCGGCATGACATGCGCCTCCTGCGCGGGCCGCATCGAAAAGGCCCTGCGCGCCCTGCCGGACGTGGTCGAGGCCAACGTCAACCTCGCCACCGAACGCGCCCAAGTGCATGGCGTGCCGCCGCTTGAAGTCGGGACATTGATCGCGGCCGTCGAAGCGGCCGGGTATCGCGCGAGCGTTCCCGCCGACTCGCCCGACGCCGCAATGCACTCGCACCATCAGGAATCGGACCCCGCCGACGCACGCGAGCGCCGTCACCTGTGGATCGCTTTGGCGCTCTCCCTTCCGCTGGTGCTGCCCATGCTCGCCATCCCGTTCGGCGTGCACGCGATGCTGCCGGGCTGGGTGCAGTTCGCACTCGCCACGCCGGTGCAGTTCTGGCTCGGCGCGCGTTTCTATCACGCCGGCTGGCACGCGCTGAAGGCGCGCAGCGGCAACATGGACCTGCTGGTCGCGCTGGGCACCAGCGCCGGTTACGGCCTGAGCGTGTGGCACCTGCTCGCTGGCGGACATCACGCGCCGCTCTATTTCGAAGCCTCGGCGGTGGTGATCGCGCTGGTGCTGCTGGGCAAGTGGCTCGAAACGCGCGCGCGCCGCCAGGCCACGTCCGCCATCCGCGCCCTGCAGGCGCTGCGCCCCGCAACCGCGCGCGTGCGTCGCGGCGGCATCGAAACCGATGTGCCACTCGCGCACGTGCGCGTGGGCGACGAAGTCGTCGTGCGACCGGGCGAACGCATCCCCGTCGACGGCCGCATCCTGGAAGGCCGCACGCATGCGGACGAATCCATGCTGACGGGCGAATCGCTGCCCGTCGCGAAGTCCGAAGGCGAGCGCGTCACCGGTGGCGCGGTCAATGCGGAGGGGCGCATCGTGGTCGAGACCAAGGCCATCGGCACGGAAAGCGCGCTGGCACGCATCATCCGACTGGTCGAGGACGCGCAGGGCAAGAAGGCGCCGATCCAGCGCATCGTCGATCGCGTCAGCGCGGTCTTCGTGCCGGTGGTGATCGGCATCGCGCTGCTCACGCTGATCGGCTGGGGCCTGGCGACCGGCGACTGGAGCCAGGCGTTGCTCAACGCCGTCGCGGTGCTCGTCATCGCGTGCCCGTGCGCGCTGGGCCTGGCGACGCCGACCGCGATCATGGCCGGCACCGGCGTCGCCGCGCGCGCCGGCATCCTGATCAAGGACGCACAGGCGCTGGAAGCCGCGCAGCGCATCGACATCGTCGCCTTCGACAAGACAGGCACGCTGACGCAGGGCAAGCCGACGCTGGCCGAGGCAATCGCGCTCGATGGCGACCCCGATTCGCTACTGGCGCAGGCCGCTGCCGTGCAGCGCGGCAGCGAACATCCGCTGGCGACGGCCGTGCTGAATGCCGCACGGGGATCGCTCGTGGCCCACGATATTCGCGCGATTCCCGGGCGCGGCGTACGCGGACGGATCGGTTCGCACGACGTGCTCATCGGCAGCGAGCGGATGATGCGCGACGCGGACGTCGACCTGGCGCTGCTGTCGGCGCGCGCGCAGGCGCTGTCCGCCAGTGGCCATACCGTTTCGTGGGTCGCGGCGTCCGAACATGGCGAGCGCCCTGGTCCGCTCGGCCTGCTGGCGTTTCGCGACATGCCACGCCCGGGGGCGCGCGAGGCCATCGCGCGGCTGCACGCGCTCGGCCTGCGCACCGTGATGGTGTCGGGCGACCACGAAGGCGCCGCGCGTGCGATCGCAGGCCAGCTGCGCATCGACGATGTCCGCGCCAACGTGCTGCCCGAAGAGAAGGCCATGGCGATCGAGCAGCTTCGCCTCGCAGGCGTTGTGGCGATGGTGGGCGATGGCGTCAACGATGCGCCGGCCCTGGCCGCGGCCGATGTCGGCATCGCCATGGGCAGCGGTACCGACGTGGCGATGCACGCGGCCGGCGTGACGCTGATGCGCGCCGAACCTGCGTTGGTCGCCGATGCCATCGGGATCTCGCGCCGTACCACGCGGAAGATCCACCAGAACCTGTTCTGGGCCTTCGCCTACAACGTCGTCGGCATTCCGCTGGCGGCGCTGGGACTGCTCGACCCGGTGATCGCCGGCGCCGCAATGGCGTTCTCGTCGGTCAGCGTGGTCACCAACGCTTTGCTGCTGCGCCGCTGGCGTCCGCAGATCACTTCGCACGCCATTGAATCGTAAGGAGCCGACGATGCCCCGCATGCCACGACCCGAACTTGCCGACGCGCGCCAGCATGGCCTGCACAACATCGGTGAAGCCGCGCGGCGCAGCGGCGTCAGTGCGAAGATGATCCGGCACTACGAGAGCATCGGCCTGATCCCGCCGCCCAGCCGAACCTTCGCCGGCTACCGCCTCTACAACGATGCCGATCTGCATCGACTGGGCTTCATCCGTCGCGCGCGCGGGCTGGGATTCTCGATCAGGCAGATCGAGGCATTGCTCGGGCTGTGGGACGACCGCTCGCGCGCAAGCGCCGAAGTGAAGCGTCTGGCGCAATCGCACGTGGACGAACTGGCGGAGAAGATCGCCGAGATGCAAGCCATGCAACGCACGCTGCAGGATCTGGCGCGTCGTTGCCAGGGCGACGATCGGCCGGAGTGTCCGATCCTGGAGGATCTGGCGAAATCGCCGGCAAGCGATGCAGGCATGACGCCCGGCAACCGGATCGGCCCCGACGAACTCACGTTCGAGGAACGGCGCGCGAGGCGCGCGCGGTGACGCGGGCGATGTCGGTCCACACAGCCGAACAGTTCAGCGATACCGCAAAAAATCATGTCGCAACGAAGGACACCGTTCGGAACGAGCGACTGCTCGAAGAAGCAGACGCCCAAAACGCATCAGGGCCCCGTTTCCGGAGCCCTGCGGCGTTTCACTATTTGGCGTCCCCACGGGGATTCGAACCCCGGTCGCTACCGTGAAAGGGTAATGTCCTAGGCCTCTAGACGATGGGGACAAAACTGGTTCTTGCGATGTTTGCAGCGGCATCTCGGAAGAGATGGTGGAGCCAGCCGGGATCGAACCGGCGACCTCCTGCATGCCATGCAGGCGCTCTCCCAGCTGAGCTATGGCCCCACGTGCTGCTGGAAAGAC
>Ga0055536_1000619_pt1 | contig 24142 bp, 30 predicted proteins | sample AraplaCvi_mLB_r2_FD_55037 | JGI IMG/M metagenome (GOLD analysis project Ga0055536, IMG submission 55037) | Arabidopsis root microbial communities from North Carolina, USA - plate scrape MF_Cvi_mLB_r2 | ecosystem: Host-associated > Plants > Roots > Endosphere | place: USA: North Carolina...
CCCTTCTGCAGGTTGTTGAGGTTCACCACATAGGCGTTGTGGTGCTTGCCGTAGTGGTACTCGAGGGTTTCCTTCGAATACTCGGGTGCCAGTGCGTCGAGTGCGTACGGCAGGGGTGGGAGCACATGTTCCATGGTTTTTTCTCGTGGGTTGGTTGTGGGAATGAAGGATTCTAGGAAGGTATCTAGACCATTGCTTTGCGGGCCTTTCCCTAGCTATGGATTTCGCTTGATTTCATTGGGCGGCATAGCCAAATCAGGTAGAAACGGGAATAGCGTCGTTTCCCGTTCCTTAGTTCCCTTCCTAGCGATAGGATAGCTATGACAGATCAAACGAAGAAGCCAGAGAAGGTTCAGGCCCTGACCGAAAGGCTAGCACGAACGCTGCCCCCCGGTGAGTACCAAGACAAGGATACGAAAGCCCTGCGGTTCTACGTGTCAGACAAAGGCGTGCGGTCCTTCGGTGTTTACAAATGGTCGCCCACCGCTGGGAAGGACGGCAAGGGAGCCCCAGTCCGAATCGCCATCGGCCGACACCCCGAGCGCACGGTGGAGGCGGCACGAAAGCTGGCGCGAGACTACGGCGCGAAGCTAGCAGATGGAGAAGACCCTCGGCTCAGGACCAAGGTCCGGTCCCAGGACCCCACATTACGGGAAATTGCCAGAACCTACACCGCCGAACTCCAACAGGAAGGGAGAAAACGCTGGTATTGGGTCGAGCGCATCGTTATGGGGCACAAGGGTTACCCGGGCTCATACGAGGATTGGCTGGACCTCCCCCTCTCGGCAATCACCCGAACTATGGTTGACGAGCGGCACCGGCGGATCGCCTTTGGCGGCAAGGATTACAAGAAACGCGGCCCAGAAGCGGCCAACGCCTCGTTGAAAGCGTTGCGTGCCATCTTCGCGTTCGCTGAGAAAAAGGAACTGTATGCGGGCAGGAATGTCGCCAAGCTCGTGGACAAGGAAAGGTCGGCGTCCCGGGAGCGGGTTCTATCGAATGCTGAATATGAAGCGATCATCGCGGCGCTAGACGCCCCTCAGTTTCTCCCCTACGTGCGCCCCTACTTTCGCCTGCTGATGCTTACTGGCGCCCGGAAGTCCAACATGGCGGCCGCGCGCTGGGCCGACATTGACCTCAAGCAGGCGGTCTGGACGATCCTCCCGAGCAACAGCAAAAACGGTAGGGAAATGCGGGTACATCTGCGCCAGGAGGCCGTCGATCTGTTCGAAGCTCAGCTCAAAACTCAGGCCGACAAACCCTCAGAATGGGTGTTTCCGACGCCGAGCGGTGCCGACAGCGGACACATCGAGGAAGTCTGGCAGGTATGGAAGACCGTCCTAAAGGTCGCCGGGGTCAAGAACGACATCACGATCCACGACCTCCGGCGAACCTTCGGGTCGCGCCTACTGAATGACGACACGCCGATGGAGGTCGTGGCCAAGCTACTCGGTCATCGTAATACCGCCACGACAGCGAAGCACTATGCGTTTCTCGAAGACGCCACCGTGAAAGGCCACCTGAATCGAGTCAAAGGGTAGGCTTAGACCAAGTCAACCGACTTCAGAAAACGTAACGTTCATCCTCATCAGTCCTGCGCCCTCCGACGCAATTTGCTTCTCCAGGAAGTCCAGAAGGTCTCCAGTCGCCAAGCTGTTTAGGTCTACATTGGTTTTAGCTCGAACCAAGGGCCGGAGCTTCGGGACGGCTGTTCCAGCGGCCCCTGTTAGGACGGCCGGATCTAATCCGGCTGGAACGATGAGCCCAAAACTAGGCTTGGATTGGCTGTGGTACGCATCTACCTTCATGAAGTCTCCGAAATAGTTGCGCACGACTCTAACGCAACCTTTGCGTTAACAATACAACGCCGTCCTTAGCCTGCGCCCATCGATCTCACGCCGCAGGTACTTGATCTTGATCTGGAGAGCCATGTCCGGATCGAGCCCCACATACAGAAGGTGGTGGATGAACGTAGGGCTCACGACATAAGCGAGGTCGTCATCAGCAAGCCCCTGAGCGACGATGGCGAGCATCAGTTCTTGGCATGCCTCGATGGGCGTGTACGGCAGGCCGGGGCGCAGCGGCGGGAGGTCCGGGCCGACTGGTCCCTTGTCCACGGTCGCCTTCGGAAGATCGAGCCCCGTAACCGCGCCGACCGGTCCGGACGCTGCTCGGCTACGCCCTCCCCGCCCCGGCGTCTCTGGCAAGGTTCTGACAGCTTGCACGGAGCATTGATCGGGGACCGCTACGGGCGAAACTCGCGGACTCTCGCCCGAAAGCTCGCCTGATTTTGTGCAGAACAGCGTTGTATCCACCACTAGTCTCCTAGTGCTTCGTGGCTCCGGCGCTCTCTCGCTGAATTCGCTGCGCCCCAGCAACCAAGGCCAAGTACACGTGATCTGGATCGATACCTGGGGTAGACGCCGGGTGCACCGTGACCAGCTCGCCGATGTCGATGCCTACCGAGAGCATGTACTCCAGCATCTGAAGCAACGCCCATGTGACGGCAGTGTCGAACTGATCGAATCGCCCCCGCATGCTGGCTACCATTTGATTGCCCTCCGCGTCCACCGATCGCACACTCATTGAGTAAGCGTCAGGGCCTACCTCCGGGTGGTCGAATAGGTGGCCGATGTAGAGATGCTCCTCGACGGCGAGAGTGCCCAGGTACGCGATATGTCGACGCGGATTAGAAGCCACGATTACCCCGATCACGTTGAGCGAGCCGAGCCACTAGTTGAGTCGCCATGGCGTCTTGCGATTGGTCCTGCGAACCCAACGTGGCAGTTGGAGACCCTGTCTGCCCCATGATGGTCGCGGGAGGGTTGGGACGGACAGTCGAGCGCCGGGCCTCAATGAGTCGGTTGGCTTCGTCGGCCATCCACTGTTCGCGCTGCCGCAGTTGGTCGGGGGACAACTCATAGTGCGGCCTTCCACCGAACGGCATCGAGCCTGAATTCATGAATGTCATTGGGCCTCCTGAGTCGCGGGTTGCTGGGCGGCCAAGGCACGGGCCACCTGGGGCACAAGCTCTCGCAATCGGTCGCCTACGGCGGGCACTTGGGCCGCAAGGTGTTCGAGCGCCGTGCGCTGGCCCGCTGGAGGCAAGGCGGCGATCTGGCTGATGACCTTGTCAGGCACAACCCCTCGGAGGCCGTTTACCAGGAACGACATGCCGGGACCGGAGTACAGGGCAGCGGCAAGTGAGGCCCCAGCGGCAGGGCCGCCCAACGAAACCCCGCCCGCTGCAGCCGCTCCAAGCAGAGCCCGACCCGCCGTACCGCTGTCGGGAACCGTGGACGGCAGCACGTTTTGACCGGCCAGATTGAGTGGGCTCGGTCGCTGGTTGTATTGGCCGCTGGCGCGGTTGAGCTGCCGTGGGGTGAACTGGCCGGAGGCGCTCTTGTCGGCGGCGCTGACGACCGGTAGCAGGTTACGGAAGGCACTGCGGGCGGCACCGAGCACCTTTGTGGCCTCGGGCGTCACACCCTCCACCGTGTCTCGCAGCGATGCCTGAAGCAGGTACAGCGCCTCCCCCAATGGGTGGTCTGCCGGATTCAGCGAACTAGTGTGCTTTCTTGCGAGAAACCCAATCTCCGAATCGATGCCCTTCGCTACCTCACCGCTGATCGGCCCGCCGCGCTCCATCGCCTCGTTAATCGCCGGCATGATCTTCTGGGCCGCATACCTCATGATCGCGCCCTTCTGCTCGTCTGTGATCAGCGGAATCTTGTCGATAGAGGCAAGAGCACTCGCCGTGGCCGTCTTCACATTCTTCGGCTGAATGAAGGTCTGCGGGAGCACACGGTCATACGCATCGGAGACGACTTTGCTTGCCTGCTCGACAGCCTCTGCGCCAGAGCCCTTGACCGTGACGCCAAGCGGCTTGAGCGCAGCGTTGATCTCGGCGTTGCCGTACTCGCTGATGGAGCGGCCCCGGGCGTACTTGATGACGCTTCCCACGAGGGGGATCGACGTGGCGCTGTCCTCGATGCCGCGAATGGCGCTACCGATGGGCCCATCCCCGAACAGTTGCCCCGGCGTTGGCCGCACGCCTGCGTCGATGAGCGCTTGGGCCTCCTTGGAAACGAATGGGCGAGCCAAGCCGCCGAGAGCGCGCGTCAGAATGCGGCCACCAGCAGCCCCTGCCCCACCAGCCAGCGCCGCCGAGCCGCGCTCATTTGGATCGGCAGTCGCGGCGGCATATCCGGCATTAGCGGCGATATCGCCAGCGACTCGAAGAGACTTGCCGCCAAGGCCGTTCATGGTTTTGGTGAGCACGCTCACGGTCCGATTCGCAGCGCCAACTGGCGCGAGGGACGCGGCAATGTCGGCACCGACCTCGCCGACTGTCCCTGCCGTTCCCAGCTCGTTCTTGTGCTGTTTGTAGTACGCGGCCTCGGCGTCCATCTTTGATGGATCAACCCCGCCAAGCATGCCGCCATCGACAGTCGGCACCATGGGACGAGCTACGCGACGCAGAGCCCCCTTCGCGCCTTCAAACAGCCGCTCTGTCGTGGACATGGCCTCATACCTGCTCGGCTCCTTGGGCGGAAACTGCTTGCGGAGCACCGAGGTAATCGCGTCGTCGTCCATGTCGTCCGGGAACGAGCCTGTGGACCCGTCCGGGAGGGCGATGAGTTTCGCCATGGCTTACTCCAGCCGCCCAGTGGCAGGGTTGTAGACGCGAATCCTCGGCGTGGGCGAAGACGGCTTATCAGCTGCGGCCTTCACGGCGTCACGGATAGATGGCTCAGCCGAGGACTGCGAAGTCGCCGGACCGCTCGCGGCACGAGTCATGATCCGACGCACCTGTTTCAGCGCAGCAAGGCGCGTCTCGGTCGGTAGCTCCTTGTTTGCCAGGTCACCGCCCTGCTTCTTAAGGAACGCCAAGTCGGCATCCGACACCTGCCCCGCCATGCGAGGGATGTTCGCCACGATGCCGTTCGACACGGTTTCAAGGGCAGCAGCAGCCTTTGCGCCCTCTGTCGAGAAACCCGCTGCGCCAGCAATGGTGTCGCGCAGCGATCCAGCCTTGGACCCAGTGGCTGTCTTCAGCAGCGTCTCGGCCTCGTTCAGGTCTTCCAGCGCCTTGGCTGCATTGGCCTTGTTCTCCCCTTGTTTTGTGCGATCCGCGGTGAGTGATGCCGTCTCTCGACCGATGGAGCCAAGGGGGCTCACTTCCCCGGTGAGCTTATTGACCCGAAACGCGCTGCCTTGGGCGTCTTGAACGATCTGATAGTTGCTGGCTTTGTCCCCGCCCCCGCCGCCACCGTTGGCCCGAACAGCGGCGGCAAGCGTGCGCCGAAGGTCATTCGAGTCGGCGGCCAGGTCACGCCGTATCTGATCGTTCTGCTCGTCGCGCTCTCGCTTGTACGCTAGGTCTTCCTGTTGTTTCCGCTGCGACTCAGCGATAGTTTGGGCCCGGGCCTCTTTCCGATCAGCACGAACGGCAACCCGCTCGGGCTCATTGACAAGCTGATCCTTGGTGTAGTCCGCCATGAGGGAACGCAGCGCGGGAATCTGGGCACCCTGCTGCGCCCAGGCAAGCTTCGCTGCCTGCGGAGCGTCATCTGCTGGCTTGCTGGCCATATGACGCTTGACCGCCTGCATCTCATACCTGTCATAGCCGGTGAGGTCGGCATCCAACCCCTTCTTCTCCATCACCAAGGAAAGTTGCTCGACCAGCGGGGTTAGCATCTGCGCCGTGGACGGGGGCACGTAGTAGCCCGAGACCATTTGCCCTTGGGGTGCGATCTTCTCCCGCGCGGCTTTCATCCGCTCCTTGAGGTCTGCTTCTCGATCCCGCAACCGATATTGCTGCAAGATTGCCGAGGTATTGCCGTAGCCAGCGGGCAGTTGGTCGCCGCTGCCGTAGTAGTCCATTGAAGACATGATTTGCTCCCTTACTCGTTACCTGTACCGATGAGGCTCACCGCAGCTTCGATGCTGTCGCGCAGTGTTTCGGGCGGTAGCGGCTGATCCGCGTCCGTGCCCATTCGTCGCTGCAGGGCATCCGTCAACTGCTCGTCTTCCAGCCGCTGATTGGCTTGGCGGAGATAGCTGAGCACCTCCGGATTTGCGGCACGGTCAGGACGATGCGTGTCTCGGGGTGCGAAGGGCATGGGGAGGTCAGCCGCCCACGCAGGATTTGCTTTGCGGTCCTCCTCGGTGACACTCGAGTTATTGATCGCGTCGGGCCGGACGCGCTCCCCGTTCTCGGCGCGTCGAAATTGCTGGAAGTCCCGGACGACGTGTTGGTACGCCTCGGGGTTGGACTCGCGCAGTAGCCGCAGGTGGGTGAGGATGCCCGGGTTCGATAGCACCGCCATTTCCTCGTCAGCCAAGTAGTTTGGGTGGATGTTTGGTGGCATTTCAGCTCCTATGCGCCGCAGGCTTCCACGGCTGCGGACCAGTTTGAGAAATCGCTGCAGGGCGCGAGTGGATGGACGCGCGAACTGGCTGGCTGCGTAGGCGCAGTTCAGCTGCACGGGCCGCCTCGGCAACCCCGTAGTACTCAGCCAGCAAGGGGGGAAGCCCGATCAGGCCGGACTCAGGACTGTCCCAAACGTAGGGGCGTAGTTCTTCATCGGGCGTGAGAGGTACATGGTCTGGGTGATATGGCGAGAACGTTGGCATCCGCGCAGGTGTTCTCGCCGCACTCTTCGGCGCAGCGGCTTGAGCAAGGGCTGCTTCAAACGTTGTGAACGCTGAGTGGGTGTATGGATTGGGCTTCAGCGGCGGGAAGTGGGCTTTGCGCAGATGCGGATAGAGCCGGGCCATCGCGGCCGGGTCAACCTTGAATGCCTCAAGCAGCGCAGCTTGGGCTTTCTCTGCGAACTCCTCATACAGGCGCAGCGATTCGCGCAAACGCGCTTCCCTAACAAGCGACTCCCTGCCACTATCGGGGCATGTCCCGTTACTTTCAGAATCAACGGATGACAAAGAATTCCGAGTCATTTCGCAATTGCCTGAGAATATTTAATTCTCTTCGAATTACGAAAATCGGTAAATTAAAATCATTAATTGAGGGAATTAGGATTTACCCCTAATTTGCATTATGGAGCCCAAGAACACCATTGAATTAACTGCACTTTCCCAGAAGGATTTTCTCGCGAGAAATAACATTAAAAGCGAGGACTGGGAAAAAGCAAAAATTCCTTGGGAAAAACTTCTGGCAATCGGCATCGATCACAACCAGCAAGCAGATCAGCTAGACAATACAGCCAACCTCTTCGCCAAAACAATTCAAAAAATTGATGCAGTTCATTCGGTACGCTGGCGAATCAAGAATCCCGAGCATCTCATGGCGAAGATCGTTCGAAAGCGTGCAAGCGAGGACGGAGAGAAATACGCTGACATTTCGCTGGAAAATTACTTTGAAATCGTCACAGATTTAATTGGCATACGAGCACTTCATCTTTTCAAAGAAGATTGTTTCGCAATCGATGCTCCTATGCGTACAACCTGGAAATTGCAGGAATTGCCAATTTACTACCTTCGACAAGGCGATCAAAGCCCCCTTGAAGATGGCGCGCATGACGGTCAATTCGTAGTTAAGATTCATCCAGCGGGCTATCGTTCGATTCATTACGTTTTCTCCAGCCAACCATTTGGACGAAAAATCGTCACCGAGGTGCAGGTCCGTACGATATTTGAAGAAGGATGGAGCGAAATAGATCACAACATCCGTTATCCAAATTTCTCCAATAATCAGCTTGTCGCATACTTTCTTGCCATATTTAACCGTATGGCCGGCAGCGCAGACGAAATGGGAGGATTTGTCAAAGGACTGGACAAGACATTAGAGAACAACAAAAGAAATCTAGATTCCGCAATACACGAGAAACAGGCCACATTGGACGAAATGGAAAAAATCCTACAAGAGTTTGAAGACCTGAAACTGCAGGACGCGGAATCCAAGAAATTGATCAACGAGCTGAAGTCCAAAGTCACTGAGTTGAGCCGACCAGAAGGGGCGCTAGGCCAGCTATATGATTTCGAGAAAACACTTCAGAATTTAGGGTTGGGACCTGAATCCCTCCGCGCGGCGCGAACGATCGCTGCGATGAACCATGACAATTGGGCAAGCAAGATCGGATCTCCTAATCTTGATAGCTCAATCGCCGCAGCTGCCGGTCTTCTTAAGACCCCAAAACCAAAGTGATTTTTCCAGTGCAAATTCGCTACATAACTTTGGCGACAGGCCTGCATGCACTTCAATGGCAGCTTGCAAAGCCTCAGGGGATATGTGCATCGAACACTGTGTACTCGACGAGAGGGTCCAACACAGTACACCCACCCACCCCCTCCGCCGCTTCATGGGTATCCATGTGATTTCATGCGCAGCCCCACCCCGTGACAAGCACGCGCGCGATCTCACCTAGCCGTGCTGACTCATGAGGCACCGGCAGCAGGTTTCAGCCTCAAGCCGCTTCGCTCCTCCCTCAGAACAGGCCCCCGGCGCATCCGGTATTCCCTCTCGGAACGCCGTCGACATTGCAGATCAATGACTTAGCTATGAGTGGCTAGGCGTTGGCCTAGAGGCATTAGGAGGTTTTCATTTTTATCAGGAAAATCGGGGTATGAAAAATTCAATTGCCCCGATCATTTCATTCTTAGCGGCAATTCCTACCGTTGCTCTATGGTGGGAGTATTCGTGGATATTGGCCATCAGCTACGCATGCCTATTTATTGCGATTGTTCTCCTATCTGCCTCGTGGGGCTTAAAGCTTGATCAAGACTTAAACGGCATAATTCTTCGGTTTGAGAAGCGGGTGGCGGACAAGATAGATGAAGTCAAAACGCCTATAGATGTAGACGCACTCATCAGGTATCTTGAATCCGCTCGACGTAAATAGGCCCTCGTAGGCGCGTTTTCGTTCGCGAGGCTACTTACCCTCGGGCTCGCTCGGATCGCGCGTTCTGCCAGCCTCTGGCAAGCCGGAATCGGCATGTACGGTTTCGACGCCCGGCGCGATCTTCGGCGTCGCGTCGGAAATCGCGAGCCCAGTCTCGATCAGCCTAGAGGCGTCTGCGCCGAGGCGGTAGGCGTGACGCTGCGCGGTAATCCACGGCATTTCGGGGAATTTGTGAACATTGCTCGATGTCACGTGCTGATCCGGCTTGCCCCATCCTCGATCCAACAAAGCTGACGCGGCTTTTACCTTCGCTTGAAGGTCTTCACTCTGCTCGACCACATCGATGAGTGCCCTCACGGCCTTAGGTGTGGCGCGCTGCGCCAATCGGCGCGCTTCGATCATCGGCGGCTTGATCTTGCCGATCTCAAGCTCAGTGCATACGCCTGCCGCGCACTCTTCAGGCGTCCAATATTCAATGAGTGGTTCGTCCATGTTTGCTCCTGTATGCGGGTTCATGCTGATGAGGCTGCGGGCTTTGTCACCCCCCTACCCCCCTTCGTTTTCTTAAACTTTCCTCCGGCTCGTTTTTTCCCCGTTTCTTGCAACAAAACGCCCCTTCTCTCTCTCCCTCCTAAATCTAAGAAAAGAACAGGGGGTGACAGGGGGTATCGCCTCGGAACCCTTACGCGGCGCGGCTTCGGCGACCCCTCCATCGTCCCCGTCGCACAGGGGGTCGAACCGGGGTTCGGATCGGTTGACAGGGGGTTCAACCGCGCACCGGCGCGCTCTCCTACCCCCGGTCCGAATCTCTTGACAGGGGGTCGCCGCCCGCTTTGACAGGGGGTCGGACTACGCGTCATATTTCTTCGCCTTCACGGTGAACGTGGCGTCGAACTTCGCCTTGTCCATGAACCACAGGCGGCGCTCGCCCAACGGGTTCTTGTTCGAGTCTTCCTGCTCGAATCCGAGTTTGCGCAACGGGTTCGTGAGAGCCGCTGCGCCGCCCCCCGCAGGCTTGAATCCGGGCGGCATGTGGGTGGTTAGATCGGTGAGCTTGAAGCCGGTGATCTCGCGCCCCTTATATGCGCCGCTACGGAGGCGGGGTGTGAAGTTATCGCTTTCGATCACGTCGATGATCTGCTCCATATTGAGATCAGTTTTGACGTGGCCCATCGCGCTCTCGGCTGCCCCCTCCACCTCATCGAACTTCTCGCCCGCCTCCACCGCGATGAGCGCCGCACCGAGCAGATCATCGGCTGCGGCCTCCATGCCGGTGAAGTCGAACTTGCCGCCCGCGAAGTCCACATCCAACAGATCCAGTACCGCGAAGCGTGTCATGCCGGCCGAGTCTTCAAACAAGAAGTCGGGCTTGTCCACGGGCACGTAGAACACGCAGCGGCGCGGAAGCTCCGACACCGTGCGACCGTAGGGCAGGCGCACCATGTCGACAGCGGTGCTGATATCGGACTTGACGTGTTCGATCCCGCTGCTGCTCAGCGCGGCCATTTCATCGTGAACCGCAACCAAGCAGGAACCGTAGGTCATCGCGAGGTCCTTGCCTGCCGAGTTAGCCTTGGAGACGAGCGCGACATTGCTCTGTCCCACGATGCTGTTCATGAAGAACGTCTTGCCGATACCCTGCGGTCCCGCAAGACAGAACGCGGTACGCATGGAACAGCCAGGCCGAAGCGCACGCCCAACCACGGCCATTAGGAATTTCCGCCCCCATCGACGGTTCCACTGGGTGTCCGGTGCGCGCAGGTAGCGCAACGTCCATGCGTTTAGCGAGTCATCACCGGCCCGCATCGCCTCCGGCCCAGCCTCGCGCAGCCGATCCGCCGCTGCACGCACTCGATCATTGAAAGGAGAGCGCTGGTCCCGGGCGATACGGCTGGCAATGGCCTCACGCATCGCTTGACTCGTGATCGTACGACCGGGGCCATTGAAACCGAGCTGCTTCTGAAAGAAGTGCAGCATGTCGTTGTCACCCACGTTCTCGATCAATTCCGAATCGCCGAACATTGCCCGCCTGCGGTCGCGGTCAAGCCAGAGCCGCCCGCGAAATTCCGGGTGGGACTCCAGCAGCCTGTCGAAGTTGTACGCGATAGCCTGCGGCAGTTGCCTTTCCTCGCCACGCCGCCCTACCGTCTGTGTGATCAGTTGGTATTTCCGCGCCAGCGCTTCTGGGTTTTCGGGCAGCGTCAACGTGGACTGCTCGACCGCGCCAGCCATCACCGCCGCGTAGCCAATCTCAGCCACCAGATCGTCGAACTTGGCGCCAGTCCGAAGATTCGACAGATCCATGATGACGACATCTACGTCGAGCACCATCAACGCTGCTGCGAACGCAGAGTAGGCCTGCCCCACATTCGTATTGGTTTTGTAGTCGGCATCCGGCCAGAGCCGAACCTTCACGCGCCGGTCGGGACATGCGGCTTGAATGCGAGCAACCTCACCAACGATCCACGGGTGAATCTGCCCTTTGTTCTCCGGGTCGCCCCAGTTGTTGCAACCGGGGATGCCAATGGCGCACTGGCCACCCCGCACGACTGCGCACGCGGTCTTCTTCTCACCCTCGTGGATATCTAGGATCGCAGTATTCGTGCCGTCTACCCGCCCTGGGTGCATGTAGGGAATTGAAGCGAGAAAACCGGCAGTTCGCTTCGACGGGCGCACGTACTTTCTGGTGCTTATCTCGTGCGGGGTGCCAGGTTTGAAACGCGGCTTCCTCACCGTGACCTGTTCGCACTGCGTACCGTCCGGACTCCAGTATGGGAACGCATAGTGCATCGCTACCCAGACCGCCATATTCTGGGAATCCTTCTGTCCGTCATCGATGATCTGAACGTCGGGCCAAGGCGTGCGCCCCTCCCCCATCGCAGCGCTAGCGGCCATGTCTTCGGGTTTCAATCCGGACTTCGCTAGATCATCTTGCATCCATTTGACGGCCGAATTTTCCATTGGGAAAACCGCACTCACGGTGCACCTCCATCCCGGCCGCCACGCCGAGCCTCTCGCATACGACGTACTGATGGCTTCTTCGGCTGGTACTTGGGCACGTAGCCCAGCATTCCTAGTCCCGGTGCAGCGGCACGACCTACCGGCTCTTGCGGTTGCGCGAGCGCGCGCTTGAGGATCGGCTTGTTCATGTCAGCCCCTTGGTCTTCTGCTCGGACTTGATTTCGTTCATCAGCGCAATGGCGCGACGACGGATTTCGACATGAGACATGATGGCTTCGGGATAAGTCTCGGCCGCCCGCCGCTCTGCTGCTGCCTTCACCTGACGCTGTATGCGCATCCGCATGCGGTTCTGGGTGAGGGTTTCGACCGCCCCGCTGCTATCGACCAACCCCCATGTATTCGTCGCGGCGTGGTAGCGCACTTCGACAATGTTTCGCAAGATTTGATCTTTCATGATCGCCCCCTGCGCTACAGAAGGCCCATGCGCCGCTGCGTTTCTTCTTCTGCCTTTCGCCGAGCCTCGGTAGCTGCCAACGATTCTTCTGCTGCTTGACGATGAGCAGCGAGAACTTCGGCTTGAACGCTGTACTTCTTCTGCTCTTCTTCCAACTTGCGTAAAACGCGCTGCTCCTGTTCGTGTTTCCTTGCAGCCGCGCGAAGGGGGGCAGCATCCCGCCATTCCTGGAACCGCTTGAGCCACCAATCTGCTTCGGCTTCGTTGTAAAGGTACGTTCCACCGATGTTGTATGCCGGCTTCAGCTTCGGCGCGTCCTCATCGGACAGCTTTACGCGCAGGTTATTGGGAGTGATGTTTAGGCGGGCGGCGAGGTGCGCAAATGTCACGAACCCGGGCAGCGGCGAGGCGGAGTCAGATCTGGACGCGCCCATGGGCAAATTGTTGAGGTCTGGCAATTGAGACGCACTGGTCATCGAAAGCTCCATACGGCAGTCCAGCCGATCTAGCCGACCGCTAAAAGTTGGAAGAGAGGGGAGCCCCGGTGGCCGCTCACAGGCGCGGTCCGGGGCGAAAGCTGTTAAATCCGCGAAGATTTAATAGACTTAATCGTAGAGATCGAACGGGCCGAACGCGAGAAAAATACTCGCGTGCTGTCCCTGGATCGTTATTGAGGAAGCGGCTTAATGCAGGCCTCGACCTCGGCCCTTTTGTAGAGCAGACGACGCCCGAATTTGTACCGATTTGGAAGATGAGCTTTGCGCTTCGTGTAAGCAACCGAAAGAGCGTTCTCGGTCGTGCGCAGCAGCGCGGCAACTTCGCGGTGAGTGAGGTATTCGGGCGCGGCTCCGCCCGGACCTAATTTCGTCATGATTTGATCCTCGGGATAAATTGATGCGGGGGCATGTTCGTGACCGTTGCAGTCACCGGCCGGGGCCGCTCCCGATGACGTCTGCTGACGCTATCCCGAGAGGTGGTCGAAATTCAGATTTCGACAGAAAGAGCGCGCTTATCAACGCGACGGGAAGATTTTCCCACAAAGGGCTCTGTTTCGCTGCATCGAATTGTCTGCCGAATGCACGTGCTCTTCAGTCTGATATGACCGGATATGTCTAGGTCTTTCCAGAACACACGTCCCAGAATAGTTTGAAGGCGAAACAACTGTTCCGCCGCAATCAACTATCGAGGAACACATGACAGAATTCAATCTGACTCTCGGCGCGCTCTCTTCCAAGCGCCTCAGCAACTTGTCCGCAACCAGGTACACGGCTGCACCTCGAACGAATCAATTCGAGGCTACAGTCAATGGCGTGCCCTCCCCCGCTTGGACGACCGAGGGCAAAGGCAAGGCCGAAATGGTCAATTGTTATGTCTATTTCCGCCACGATGGCGCGCTGTACTACGTCAAGGTCCCGAGTTCCAAGGAACTCACCGCTGCACGGGAGTCGCTCGTCATCACCACCGACGCTTACGAGGAAGTGATGACCAAGGTCCCTCCGCGCCCGATCACGAAGCGTCGCCGGGTCGCCAAGAGCGCGGCCTAATCGTTCGTTCACCCTAGCTGCTGCCTAGCGAAATCGCTGGGAAAGCCCGCCGAATAAAGGATCAGGGATTCTAGGAAGTAATTATTGGGGCGACGTCGGACGCGTTCCCGTCGCGCCGCCCGGTGCGACGGTCAGGTCGACTTCACCGTCGGCCAATCGCGCCTTCACTGCATCGCCAGGCGCAAGTTGCTTCGCGCTGACGATCGCATGACCGTCTGTATCGGTCAGCCATGCATAGCCGCGCTGCAAGACCAGTGCCGGATCGAGCAGCCGCATACGAAGAGCCACACGTTCCAGCCGATCTCGCCGCTGCACAACCGCGCGGCCCAGCTTCTGCGGAAAGTCGGCGGCGATCAGGCGCGGCGCCTGCGTGAGGCGCTCCCTTCTGGCCAGCACCATGTAGCGAAGACGCTGCGCATGGTGTGCCAGGCGCAGTTGTTGCCGATTCACGAGGCCCGAAGGCCGGCCAAGGCGCCCCGCAGCCTGGTCCAGACGTTGCCCCAGCACATCGAGGCGTCCGCCCAGCGCCTCGCCCAGCCGCTCTTCGATCAGATCGAGCGCGCCCAGCCACACGTCGCGTGGCGCGCTCACCAACTCCGCCGCGGCAGTCGGCGTGGGTGCGCGCAGGTCGGCGCAGAAGTCGGCGATGGTGAAGTCGGTTTCGTGCCCCACGCCGCTGACCAGCGGCACCGGGCTCTGCACGATGGTGCGCGCCAGCGCCTCGTCGTTGAAGGCCCAGAGGTCCTCGATGGAGCCGCCTCCGCGCACCAGAAGAATCACGTCGACGGCAGGCGTGAGCTCATACAGCGACTGCAACGCCCGCACCAGTTCACCCGGTGCGTTGACTCCCTGCACAGCCGCGGGGGCCAGTACGACCGGAATGTGTGGAACACGCCTTCGCAGCGCGGTGACTACGTCGTGCAATGCGGCGGCGCCGAGCGAAGTGACGATGCCGATCGAGCGCGGCATGGTCGGCAGCGCCCGCTTGCGCGCAGGATCGAAGAGGCCTTCGGCTTCCAGGCGCGCCTTGCGCTGCAGGAACTGCTCGAACAGGGCCCCCTGCCCAGCCCGGCGCAGGCTTTCGACTACCAGTTGCAGATCGCCGCGCGGCTCGTAGACGGCAAGGCGCCCGCGCACCTCGACCTGGTCACCATCGCGCGGCGAAAAATCGAGAAGGCTGGCGGCCCGGCGGAACATCGCGCAGCGTAGCTGGCCCGACTCGTCCTTGAGCGCGAAGTAACAATGTCCACTTGAGGCGCGCGAAAAGCCGGAGATCTCGCCACGCACGGACACCGGGTTGAAGCGCGCGTCGAGCGCGTCGGCCACCGCCCGGCACAAGGCGCCGACGGCCCAGACGCGCGGCCCCGGCGCGGAATTCTGTTCACGCACGCTCACAAAATGCACGCTCAGCCAGATGCCACTCTTCCACAACGGGCGGCAAGGCCCCGGCCTTGGCCCCCCGAGGCGAGACAGGCGCACGGTTTCTCGTGCAACCCATTGATTTCATTGAAAAAAGTGCTGCTCAAAATTCAGTCGATCCAGCGAAAAGGCCGTCCCATGCGGGTCCGGACACGTTGCGCAGCAGGTTAATCACAAAGTTATCCACAGAATCTGTGCGTCCTTGCTGACACAAAAACAAGGCGCGTGACGATGGTGACCTCAGTGGATAATCGCCGCGCATTTGCAGTCTACGGGCCGGAGGATTTTCTTGTTTTCCATCATAGTTGCCGCGGGTTGGCCGATCTGGCCCTTGCTTGCTTGTTCGATCATTGCGCTCGCGCTGGTTATAGAACGTTTCACGAGTCTCAAGACCGTGAGGGTACTTCCGCCGAAGCTGCTCGANGAAACCATCACCGCGTCGCACGGAGCCATTCCCGGTCCGGATGTCGTGACCAAACTCGAACGCAACTCGATGCTCGGCCAGGTCCTGGCCGCCGGCCTGCGCGCGCTGAACGCCAATCCGCGCTGCACCGAAGACGACCTGCGCGCCGCCATGGAAGCCTCGGGCCGCACCGTCGCCCACAAGCTCGAGCGCTACCTGCCGGCGCTGGCCACCATCGCATCGGCCGCCCCGCTGCTGGGCCTTCTGGGCACCGTGATCGGCATGATCGAGATCTTCGGCTCGCAGTCGCCCGGTAGCGGCGCGGTGGGCTCGGGCAACCCGGCGCAGCTGGCGCACGGCATCTCGATCGCGCTCTACAACACCGCCTTCGGCCTGATCGTGGCCATCCCGACACTGATCTTCTGGCGCTATTTCCGCAGCCGGGTCGACGAGTACCTGCTGAACCTCGAACTCTCCGGCGAGCGCTTCGCCCGCCATCTCAACGCACTGCGCAAATGAGCCGCGCCCGCATGCAGTTCCGCCACGGCGCGCGCGACGAGCCGGAGATCAACCTGATCCCGTTCATCGACGTGCTGCTGGTGATCCTGATCTTCCTGATGCTGTCGACCACCTACAGCAAGTTCACCGAGATGCAGCTGCGGCTGCCCACGGCTGACGTCGACGCCCAGCGCGACTATCCGAAGGAAGTGATCGTGGCGGTGTCGGCGGACGGCCGCTATTCGGTCAACAAGAATGCCGTGGCCGACCGCAGCGTGGAAACCGTGACGGCCGCCCTCGCCGCCGCGGCCACCGGGGGCAAGGACAGCGTGGTGATCATCAGCGCCGACGCGACGAGCCCGCACCAGGCCGTGGTGACGGTGATGGAAGCCGCGCGCCGCGCCGGCCTGATGCAGATCACCTTCGCGGCCCAGTCGACGGCGCAAGCCGGGCACTGAGTGCCTTCGGACGGCGGCAGCAACAGCGGCAACCCGGGTTCGCGCCTGCAGGAGGCCTGGCTGCACCGCGGCCTCCTGGCCTGCATGCTGTGGCCGCTGTCGCGCGTCTACGCCGCGCTGTTCGCCGTGCGCGGCTTGTTCTATCGCATGGGATGGCTGCGGACCGAGCGCGTGCGCGTACCTGTGATCGTGGTCGGCAACGTGATCGCTGGCGGCGCGGGCAAGACGCCGGTCGTGATGGCCGTCGTGCGCCACCTGCAGGCGCGGGGCATTCGGGTCGGTGTGGTGTCGCGCGGCTATGGCCGCCGTACCGATGACTGCCGCGAAGTGCTCGGCGACAGCGATCCGCAGGATGTGGGCGACGAGCCGGCACTGATCCACCATGCGACCGGGGTCCCGGTGTTCGTGGCGCGCCAGCGCATCGATGCGGCCCGCGCGCTGCTCGAGCGGCATCCGGCCACGCAGGTCATCGTCAGCGACGACGGGCTTCAGCACCTGGCCTTGGCGCGCGACATCGAGATCTGCGTATTCGACGACCGGGGAATCGGAAACGGCTGGCGGCTGCCTGCCGGCCCGCTGCGCGAAGCCTGGCCGCGCCGTTGCGATCTGGTGCTGCACAGCGGATCGCGGCCGGCCTTCGCGGGCGGCCATACCGCCACGCGGACCCTCGCGAACAATGCCCTGGGCAGCGACGGAAACCGCGTGTCGCTGGCATCCCTCGCAGGCAAGCCCTTGACCGCGCTGGCGGCGATCGCCCGGCCGGAAGCCTTCTTCGAAATGCTGCGCGCCCGCGGCCTGACGCTCGCCGACGTCATCGCCCTGCCCGATCACTTCGATTTCGAGAGCTGGCAACGCCCATCCGGCAAGGAGCAGATCCTCGTCTGCACCGAAAAGGACGCCGTCAAGCTGTGGCGCAAGGCGCCCGATGCGCTGGCCGTGCCGCTGGAGTTCGTGCCGTCCGCGGAATTCTTCGCCGCACTCGACGCAAAGCTATCATCGCTCGATGGATACCAAGCTGCTTGAACTGCTCGTCTGCCCCGTCACCAAGGGGCCGCTGACCTGGAACCCCGAGAAGCAGGAGCTGTGCTCGCGCAGCGCCCGCCTGGCGTATCCGGTGCGCGACGGCATTCCGGTGCTGCTCGAGAACGAGGCACGCACGCTTTCCGACGAAGAGCTCGGGCTGTGAGCTTCACCGTTCTCGTTCCGGCGCGGCTCGCGTCGACACGGCTTCCCAACAAACCCCTGGCCGATATCGCCGGCGTGCCCATGGTGGTGCGCGTGGCGCAGCGCGCCAGCGAGTCGGGCGCTGCACGCGTGGTGGTCGCTGGCGACGATCCATCCATCGTCGAAGCCTGCAAGGCGCATGGCGTCGAGGTTGTGCTCACGCGGCAGGATCACCCCAGCGGCACCGACCGGCTGGCCGAAGCCTGCGAGCAACTGGGCCTGGATGGTGAGGACATCGTCGTCAACGTACAGGGCGATGAGCCGCTGATCGACCCCGCGCTGATCGACGCCGTGGCGTCCACGCTCGCCACGCACGCCGAGGCGGCGATGAGCACCGCCGCCCACGAGATCGACTCGGTCGNCGACTTCATGAATCCCAATGTCGTGAAGGTCGTGCTCGATGCGCAGGNCAACGCGATGTACTTCAGCCGCGCGCCGATCCCTTGGTGGCGCGACGGCTCCGCCAATGGCGCCGCNCCTGCNATGCTGCCTGCCACCCCCGCGGCACTGCGCCACATCGGAATCTANGGCTACCGCGCCGGCTTCGTACGGCGATTTCCTTCGCTGCCCCCTGCGCCCGTCGAGTCGACGGAGGCACTCGAACAGCTGCGCGCGCTGTGGCACGGACATCGCATCGCGGTGCATGTGAGCCATGTGGCGCCGGGGCCCGGCATCGACACGCCGGAAGACCTGGCGCGCGTGCGAGCCGTCTTCGCGGCGGCCGGCGCCTGAGCCTGCGCGTCTCCACGGCCACCGACAGCGGGATTTCCCGAAGGGCACGCATGCTATCCTCGAAGCAACTCCGCCCAGCCCAGCCATGGGGCCGACGCTCGGCGCGACACAAAATCTAAGAACCGTCCGAGGACACCATGAGACTAATTTTGCTGGGCGCGCCCGGGGCGGGCAAAGGCACGCAAGCGGCCTTCATTTGCCAGAAATACAGCATTCCCCAGATTTCGACCGGCGACATGCTGCGCGCAGCCGTCAAGGCCGGCACGCCCCTCGGGCTGCAGGCCAAGGCCATCATGGACGCCGGCGCACTGGTCAGCGACGACCTGATCATCAATCTCGTGAAGGAACGCATCGCGCAGCCCGACTGCGCTAGCGGCTTCCTGTTCGACGGCTTCCCCCGCACCATTCCCCAGGCCGACGCCATGAAGGCGGCAGGCGTCAAGCTCGACTACGTCCTCGAGATCGACGTGCCCTTCGGCGACATCATCGAGCGCATGAGCGGCCGCCGCTCGCATCCGGCTTCGGGCCGCACCTACCACGTCAAGTTCAACCCGCCCAAGGTGGAAGGCAAGGACGACGTGACCGGCGAGGACCTCATCCAGCGCGAGGACGACAAGGAAGAAACCGTGCGCAAGCGGCTCGACGTGTACAGCCAGCAGACGCGTCCGCTGGTCGACTACTACTCCGCCTGGGCCAAGGCCGATCCGGCCGCCGCGCCTAAATACCGCGCCATCAAGGGCGTGGGCACGGTCGACGAGATCACCCAGCGCGCCTTGGCCGCGCTGAGCAGCTGATCGAAAGATCGACCGATCATCCGACTCGCAGCAAACCGCCCCTCCAGAGGGGCGGTTTGCTTTCAGCCCAGCAATTCGAGCATCAGGGCGATGCGGGCCTTCACGGGCGTCAGCGAGCCCGCATCGCGAAGCGGATCCCCCGCCTTCGGCAGGATGCGCCCGCTCGAGCAGCGCGTGGCTCGGAGCACCTCGATGCCGGCGTCCCGGGCCTTGAGCGCGGCCGCTTCCAGCGCATGGTGCAAGGTGCCGTTGCCGGTGGTGGCAAGCACCAGTCCGCGCAGAGGATCCACTCCGCCCGCCTGAAGCAGCGCCTCGATCACCGCACCGCTGGCACCGGCGTGGCTCATCACGATCTCCACGCGTGGCCACTGCACCTCGGTAGCACCGAAGAGCTTCACTACCGGCAGCGTTCCGCCTTGCGGCCACGACCGGACAAGGCGTACCTCGCCTTCCTCCACATAGCCCACGGGGCCCGCATCGCCCGAAGCAAAGGCGTCCAGCCGATAGGTATGGACCTTCTGAATGTCGACGCCGGCATGAATCGCCCCCGCGCACACCACGGTGACTCCGTGCGCACCCCGTGTGGCGGCGACGCTGATCGCATCACGAACGTTCTGCGGACCGTCCGGCGACAGCGCAGTGGCCGGGCGCATCGCGCAGGTCAGCACGACGGGCTTGGACGGCACCAGCACAGAATGCAGGAAGAACGCGGTTTCCTCGATCGTGTCGGTGCCGTGCGTGATCACCACACCCGCCACATCGGCCTGCGCCAGCCAGTGCGCGCAGCGCCGGGCCAGCTGCTGCCAGATGGCGAAGGACATGTCCTTGCTGTCGACCTGAGCCACCTGCTCGGCCTCCAGCATCACGCCGTCGGGTGCCTCGATGCCACCCAGCAGGTCGGCCACGCCCACCTGCGCGGCGGTGTAGCCGATGTTGTCGCCGCTGCTGGCGGCCCGGCCCGCGATGGTGCCGCCGGTGCCCAGAACCACCACGCGGCGCGGCAGTTCGGGCGAAGAGGAATTGACCATGGCTTGTCAACTTCTAAAAACTGGTTAAAAATACAGGCACTGGATATCCAACCAGTGCCGCAAGGAACCACACATGCAGTTCGCCGTGAAGCTTACAGCCCGCCAGCAGCAGATCCTGGACCTCATCCAGAGCGCCATCGCACGCACCGGTGCGCCACCCACGCGCGCCGAAATCGCCAATGAACTCGGATTCAAATCGGCCAATGCCGCCGAAGAGCACCTGCAGGCGCTGGCGCGCAAGGGCGTCATCGAGCTGGTCAGCGGCACTTCCCGCGGCATCCGCCTCAAGGGCGACGCGTTGCGCTCGCTCAACGAAACGCGCCATCGCGAGGGTGGACAGTTCTCCCTCTCGCTGCCCGGCATGGCCCAGTTGGCGCTGCCGCTCATCGGCCGTGTCGCAGCCGGCTCGCCAATCCTGGCTCAAGAGCACGTCGACCAGACCTTCTACGTCGAGAACACGCTGTTCCAGCGCCAGCCCGACTACCTGCTCAAGGTGCGCGGCATGTCGATGCGCGACGCCGGCATCATGGACGGCGACCTGCTCGCGGTGCAGGCCACCAAGGAAGCACGCAACGGCCAGATCGTNGTCGCGCGCCTGGGCGACGAAGTGACCGTCAAGCGCCTGAAGCGCAACAAACAGGTCATCGAGCTGCACGCCGAGAACCCCGATTACCCGACCATCATCGTGCAGCCCGGCGAGCCTTTCGAAATCGAAGGCCTCGCGGTCGGACTCATTCGGAACACCATGCTGATGTAGGCCGCTGCGACCTGCTTTCCAGAGCAACAGCACCCCATCCGGCAGCGACAGGTGGCGGGCGTATGGCGAAGAGTCGCCATCACCCTGTCGCGGCCGATTCAAGAAATCCTGCCTGTGTTCAACCTCATACTTTTTTGGAGTTCACATGGGAATCGCCCTCCTCGCCATCGCCGACATCTGGATGCCGCTGCAATCGCTGGCCAACCGGCTGATGCCCGCACGCCGCCCCTCCCATCGCAGGGATCATCTCGATTCCGCAGAGTCCTCCGCTGGACTGCGCTACGTGGCCGTGCGCCCCGCCTGTACAGCCCGCACCGGCGGCACCGCCCCTTCTGAAGCAGCCGCTGCGGCACGCCCGCTGCGCGTGGTCCGCGTGGTCGACGGCAAGGGCCAGCAGCGCAACAGCAATCGGGTGCTGATCTCCGGCCGCATGGCCGACGTCTGCGCCGAACTCGACCGCCTGGCCGCTCTGGAAGCCGCCGAAACACTGGCCGCGGCCCCTCGCTCGACACGTCTGCATTGAACCTGCACTGAGCCCGGTATCGGATCCTGTACCGGGCCCGAACCGCTCTGCAAGCGGCTGCAGGGCGGGTATCCAAACGTTCGCCGGCGCGACATTCCAATGCTGCGAGGCACAATGGCACGCCATGAACATTGTGATCCTCGACGATTACCAGGACGCCGTACGCAAGCTGCGCTGCGCTTCCAAGCTGGACGCCTACGCGGCCAAGGTCTATACCAACACGGTCAAAGGCATTGGGCAGTTGTCGGTCCGACTCAAGGACGCCGACGTGATCGTGCTGATCCGCGAACGCACCCAGATCTCGCGCCAGCTCATCGAGAAGCTCCCGAAGCTCAAGCTCATTTCCCAGACCGGGCGCGTCGCCGGGCACATCGACGTCGCGGCCTGCACCGAGCGCGGCGTGGCCGTGGCGGAGGGTTCCGGCTCTCCCCAGGCGCCCGCCGAACTCACCTGGGCGCTCATCATGGCCGCCATGCGCCGGCTGCCGCAGTACATCAGCAACCTCAAGCACGGCGCTTGGCAGCAGTCCGGGCTCAAGTCGGCCTCGATGCCGCCCAATTTCGGCATCGGCTCCGTACTCAAGGGCAAGACTCTGTGCATCTGGGGCTACGGGCGCATCGGCCAGCTGGTGGCGCGCTACGGGCAGGCCTTCGGCATGCAGGTCGTGATCTGGGGCCGTGAAGCCAGCTGCGCCAAGGCGCGCTCCGACGGCTTCCAGGTGGCCCAGAACCGCCATGAGTTCTTCGCCGCGGCCGACGTGTTGTCGGTGCACCTGCGGCTCAACGAAGAGACCAGCGGCCTCATCACCCTCGAGGACCTCTCGCGCATGAAGCCGACCGCCCTGTTCGTGAACACCTCGCGCGCGGAGCTGGTCGAGGCCGATGCCTTGCTCGCGGCCCTCAACCGCGGCCGCCCGGGGCTCGCGGCCGTCGACGTGTTCGAGAGCGAACCGCCGCTGCAGGGCCACGCGCTGCTGCGCCTCGAGAACTGCATCTGCACGCCGCACATCGGCTACGTCGAGCAGGAAAGCTACGAGAGCTACTTCGGCCAGGCCTTCGACAACGTCGTGAGCTACATCAACGGCAACCCCACGAACATCGTGAATCCCGGCGCGCTGCAGGTCCGTCGGTGAGCCAGCCGGCGCCACGGAGGGCGCTCTGGGCGCTGCTTGCCGGCAATTTCGTGATCGGAACGGGCGTGATGGTCGTGCCCGGCACGCTCAACGAGATCAGCGCCTCGCTCTCGGTCACGGCCGCCACGGCGGGGCAGCTCATCACTGCCGCCGCGGCGGTCATGTGCATAGGCGCACCGTTGCTGGCCGCCGCAGTGGCCGGATGGGACCGCCGCCAGCTTCTCGCCCTCACCCTCCTCTGGTACGCCATCGGCCACGTTCTCTGCGCGCTGATGCCCACCTTCGGCGCCCTGCTGCCGGTGCGCATGCTCACGGTGATCGCGCCCGCAATCTTCACGCCCCAGGCCGCCGCCTGTGCCGGCCTGCTTGTGCCGCCGGAGCATCGCGGGCGGGCCGTGACCTTCGTCTTTCTCGGCTGGTCGATGGCCTCGGTGCTGGGCCTGCCCATCGGCGCGCTGATCGGCGGGCACCTTGGCTGGCGCATGGCTTTTGCGGCGATTGCGGCGCTCAGTGTCGCGAGCGCGACATCGGTGTGGCTCACCTTGCCCAACGGCATCCGCCCCGCCGCGCTGACGGCCGCCGCATGGTCGCGCGTGCTGCGCAGCCCGGTGCTGATGGGCATCGTCTCGGTCACGGCGCTGCAGGGCGCGGGCCAGTTCGTGCTGTTCAGCTATTTCGGCCCGATCCTCAAGCAGAGCTTCGGCGCCGACGCCACCACGCTGAGCGTGATGTGGGCGCTGTTCGGTGCCTGCGGGCTGGTCGGCAACATGGTGGTCAGCCGCTTCATCGACCGCGTGGGCGCCGGGCGCATGGTGCTCGTCACCACGGTGCTGATCGCCTCCAGCCTGCTGCTGTGGCCGCTGGCCTCCACGCTGGCGTGGCTGGCGGTGGTGCTCGTTCCCTGGGGACTGGGCTGCTTCGCGACCAACTCGGCGCAGCAGGCCCGCCTGGTGGGCCTGGCGCCCGCGCTGGCGCCGGGCTCGGTGGCGCTCAACAGTTCCGGCATCTACACCGGGCAAGCCGTTGGCGCAGCGCTGGGTGGCTGGCTGCTCGCCAACGATGCGGGCGCATGGATGAGCTGGGTCGGCCTCGGCCTGCTGATGGTCGCCATCTCGCTGAGCGTGGCCATCGACCGCAGCCGTCGTGCGCCCTGAAAGCGCGCCCCCGCGTAAAACCCGTCACGCCCCGCCCGCGCGGGGCTGCAAAATCGAAGACTTCGACAGCGGTGCCGATGCGTACGGCACCTGTGTCGACGCCTGCCCCGCAGGTCCGGATACCACCCAACCAGTGAAAATCTCCAGCAAATGACAGTGAACTACTCCCGAATCGGCGTCGTCGGCGCCGGCGCCATGGG
>Ga0055536_1000622_pt1 | contig 24093 bp, 24 predicted proteins | sample AraplaCvi_mLB_r2_FD_55037 | JGI IMG/M metagenome (GOLD analysis project Ga0055536, IMG submission 55037) | Arabidopsis root microbial communities from North Carolina, USA - plate scrape MF_Cvi_mLB_r2 | ecosystem: Host-associated > Plants > Roots > Endosphere | place: USA: North Carolina...
AAAAAACAAGGTACATTCTGTTCAATTCGAACAAAATGTACCTTATTTTTATCTAAAAAAGTTAAGCCGTCATAAAAAACGTAAGTTTTTCAGTGACCTCGCGCAATACCGAACTCATTTTACCCAAGCTGCCTAATGAAATAACCGTGTCTAACTTTTAGGGGTCACTTCATTCTTTTTAGTTATACAGGGGTTTTTTTAAAGAATTATTGTATATATATTCTTATTCTAATATGATAAACACTCTCCTTTAAGGTAAAGATCAGATTGGTGAAGTTATTATTATTTATGAATTTCGTGACAGTTTGTATTAAGCTAAATTCGTGGATTTCCACCCTTACAAATAAAGTTTAAGAAGTTTCTAATCATGTTATTGGGTATTTTTCTCTTCGTTTAGACATCATAATGGAACTTCAACAATCGGTCGCAATTGTTGAACAACATAGCTGGAAAATGATCAAATTTTTTTATAAAAATCTCATATTTATCTAAAAAGAGTAACTCCATTTTGATCAATCTTTTTTCAAAATGGAGTTTTTGAATTTGCTATTAGATAAGGATTGAGGGATAGTAAAAATTTATGAAGAAATATAAATAAACTAAAGGAAAAATTTAATGCCATAAGTTAAAGTTATGATTTATAATAAATATCCCCTATTATTTTTTATATCCTATATTTGATATGTTAAAGAAAAGGAGGAGATGAAATGAGAATCTTTGATGCACATTTTCATATTATTGATTTTGACTTTCCAATTACCGAAAACCAAGGATATTTGCCACCAAGTTATGTGGTAGAGGATTATCAAAATGAAACTGCTGATTTAAATGTTTCAGGGGGAGCTATTGTATCGGGGTCATTCCAAGGATTTGACCAAGCCTATTTATTAAAAGCACTTAAACAAATGGGACCAACATTTTGCGGCGTAACACAATTACCATTTACAGTAACAGATGAAGAAATCATAGAATTAAATAAAAATGGGGTAAAAGCATTACGTTTTAATATCAAAAGAGGCGGCTCAGAAGATTTATCAAAACTAGACTACTTTGCAAGAAGAGTTCATGATTTAGTAGGATGGCATAGCGAACTTTATATTGATGCAAAAGAGTTACCCGAAATTGCGCCAACGATTGAAAAATTACCAGCAATATCAATTGATCATCTAGGGTTATCTGAAGAGGGACTGCCTCATCTATTAAAAATAGTTGATAAAGGGGTACATGTAAAAGCGACTGGTTTTGGCCGTGTAGAGTTGAATATTGAGAATGCATTAAAGTCAATTTACGATGTTAATCCAGATGCTCTTATGTTTGGAACAGATTTACCATCTACAAGAGCGAAAAGGCATTTTGATTATGGAGATATAGAATTGATTCAACAGATATTTGATGTAAAAACTATCGATAAAATCCTATACGAGAATGCTTTTAAATGGTATTTCAAATAATTTCCTTCGCAACATTTCATTAAAGTAAACTAACTGAACAAGAACTTTCGAAAAGTCGATATAAATAATTAAATTAGGCGGAGTTATTATAAACAAATCACTACAAGGGTTATGTAGTTGGACTTTTAGAGTAGGCATGTGTGCAAGCCATAAATCCCCATTTTGATTTTCCACGTGAACTTGACACTGGATACACATATAAATGTAAGTCATGAAGCTGCAACTCCACCAGGACTTGAAGTAACTGTACGGGTTAAGCTTACGAAAGTGGATGGACGTCGACTAAAATTTAACGTAGAGGCAAATGATGGAATTAATATTATCAGTCGTGGTACTCACGAGCGGTTTGTTATCGATGCAAAGCGCTTTTCTGAAAAGGCTGCAAGTAAATTGAACAAATATAACATTTAAAAATATTGTTAAAAATAAATAACATAAATAACCAGAATTTATAGTAAATAACTAAATCTTCTGCATTAAACAAGAGCATGTTTTTTGATAAATTATTAAGACTACATGGATTTATTCAAAGAAGATTTAGCAGGCTATGATGCTATTATAGATGGAGTAAGTGCTTGGGTACCAGAAACTTTCCATGTGCATTTTATTGGGAGAAGGGCTTTGATAAGGGTTATCCATATTACGTAGAGGGTGATAAATAGCGTAAATCCGACAACATTGTGGGAGCTATAGAATTATTCGATAAGGCACGTTTTAATGGATATAATGCCCTTGCGCTTTATAACTCTTATGCGAAGGCTTATCGTGAATTAAAAGATTATGATAATGAAATTGCTATACTTGATGAAGCGATAGAACGAATGAGATCTGAACATGGTAATAATGAAACACGTATTATAGAATTTAATGAGCACCGTACAAAAGCATTATCATTAAAGTGTAAGTAACTAAAATACTAAACGCCTGTTTAGATTGACATATGACAGGCATTTAGAATCGTATAGACTTCTTCTATTGATCGGTCTCAATTAATTCTCTTAGTAATATGGAGCTTCGATTTTGTCTTCTCCAAGTTTTAATCTGAACATAAAATCAAACTTTTATTACTCATAAGGATATTATTAAAAATCTGGAGTGTTATTTTTTTTCGAAGATATTTCAGCATTAAAAATCATACATAAAGTTTTAATTCCTTGTTGTAATTGTTGTTCACTCATAAATGAAAAACTTAATCGTAAATGACATTTTTCTTGTTCTACTGGAAAACAAGCAGAACCTGGTAAAAATGATACGAGATTTTTTTTTGCTTCTATCAGAAGTTGATTTGTATCTATCCAAATCGGAAGAGTAATCCATAAGTTTAATCCCCCATTAGGTATCATCCACGTAACCCCTTCAGGAGAGTATTTTGATAGTAATTCGAGTGACAAATCCCTTCTTACTTTTAATGCTGTTCTTAATTTTTTCATATGATCTATCATTTTCTTTGAAGTAATAAAGGGTAATAATGTCTTCTGTGTTAATAAAGGACTACCCAAATCTGCATTAGATTTAGCAGCCAATAGACGAGTGAAAATCGAACCTGATGCTGAGAGAATTCCAATTCTGCAACTTGGAGCTAGAGTTTTACTTAACCCTTTTAAATAAATTACATGCCCATAATTATCCATACTTTTAATAGGGGCAGGGGGCTTTTTATCAAAATAAATCTCACTCCATGGATCATCTTCTACAATAATACATAGGATACTTTTTGCGATTTCTAAAATTTGTCTACGTCGCTTTTGCGACATAACTACACCAGTCGGGTTATGGAAGGTAGGTATTGTATAAATAATCTTTGGTTTGTATTTATCACACAAATTTTGAAGTATATTTAAATTCATACCATCTCTATCTACTGGAACAGTAAGAATAGTAGCCCCTCTTCCTCTAAAAATGTCTATCGCTCCTGGATACGTAGGACTTTCCATTATCACAACATCATTTGGACCAATAAATGTACGAGCGATAAGATCTATTCCTTGTTGGGATCCATTTGTAACTAAAAGGTTTTCAGGTGTAGTAGGTACATCAAATTGTTTTAAATAGTTAGACATTGCTTCTCTTAGTTCATACTCACCTTGGATTTCACTATATCGGGATAAGATTCTTGGGTTTTCAGAAAGCATTTTATGAATTTCTTTTTCTAAATATTGATTAGGGAGAAGCCCTGGGTCAATCATAGATGAAGAGAGTTGAATTTCGCCTTGAATGTGATGAAAGCGAGAAAACTGAGCTCTTGGTAGATAATCTTGTATAGATAACTGCCAATTAAACGGTGGTTCATCTGTTTTTGAATTTCTTATATCTGTTTCGTCAATATTCACAAATGTTCCTTTTCCTTGAATAGAAATAATATAATTTTCTTTTTCGAGTTCTTTATAGGCTTTGACCACAGTAACAAAACTAACTTCTAACTTTTTAGATAATTCCCGGACAGAAGGTAACTGGCTTCCTTCTGATAATAGACCAGATCGTATATGGTCAACTATTGATTGGAAAATTTGTTTAGAAAGAGAAGTCTCTGATTTTCGTTGAATTTCAATATGCATGTCTATCCTCCATGAAGTGTTATAGAAGTGTATTGAGTGTTATACCTAGTTTAGGTATAAAATAAGGTAATTCAAATGAACACATTATAACATCAAGGAGGATACATAGCTATGGATAGAGTGGGTGGGTGAGCTTATATTGAATATAGAATTAAGTACTGTTTAAATAATTCTAAATAAAGGTAAATAGGAGGTTTATTTAATGAAATATTATGTAGTGGATGCTTTTGCGGAAAAAATATTTGAGGGTAACCCTGCCGGTGTTTGTATTATGGATGAATGGCTGCCTGAAAAAATGATGGAGAATATAGCTATTGAAAACAACCTTTCTGAAACAGCATTTGCTGTAAAAGAAAAAGATAGAGACAGTTATCATTTAAGATGGTTTACACCTGGAGGAGAAATTGATCTTTGTGGACATGCTACCATAGCAACTGCTTTTACTATCACTAATTTTTATGACAAAGAACTTAAAACAATCAAATTTCAAACAAAGAGTGGAGAACTAATTGTTTCGAAAAAAAATGATCTTTATGAATTAGATTTCCCAAGTATAAAGCTTAACGAATATAGATTGACAAAACAGATGGTGGAAGCACTCGGTATAAAACCTGTAGAAACATTTTTAGGTAGAGATTTAGTGTTTGTACTTGAAAAAGAAGAAGATGTACTTAACTTGTCTCCTAATTTTACTAAGTTAGCCCAATTTCCTGAAGGACTAGCTGTTTTTGTGACTGCAAAAGGAAATGAAGTTGATTTTGTTTCTAGAGCCTTTTGGCCAAAACTAAATGTAAATGAAGATCCAGTTTGCGGTTCAGCTCATTGTAGTTTAATTCCATTATGGGCTAAACGGCTAGGAAAAAATGAAATGATTGCTAGACAACTTTCTAAACGTGGTGGAACACTATACTGTAAATACGACGATGTTAGAGTAAAGATTAGTGGTTCAGCTGTTTTATATTCAATTGCGGATCTTCAATTATAAAAGCGAAAACACTTTAAAAAATAACAATTTTTAAGATTGTAAAAGATAAGAATGGTGATTTTAAACTATGAATAATAAAGGTTTTAACCCCAAAAATTTTTTAGCAAATCGTATTCAAACAATTAAGCCATAAGGTATTAGACGCTTTTTCGATTTAGCTTATCAAATGGACAATGTTATATCTCTGGGAGTAGGTGAGCCGGATTACGTAACTCCATTAAATTTCCGTGAAGCGAGCATTTTATCACTTGAGAAAGGTTATACGGCTTACTCTCCTAATGCAGGGCTTATTCAACTCCGGAAAGAAATTTCTGATTATTTATACAATAAATTCAATGCCAAATATTCATTTGAAAATGAAATTTTAGTAACTGTAGGATCTTCTGAAGCTCTTGATATTGCTATAAGAACTATCATTAACCCTGGTGATGAAATAATAGTAATAGAACCTAGCTATGTATCGTACTCTCCAATTATTGAAATGGCGGGTGGAAAAGTAGTAACGATTCAAACATTCGCTAATTTTGATTTTAAGCTCCAACCCGAGCAATTAGAAAAAGTTATAACAGATAAAACAAAAGGAATAATCATTTGCTCTCCTAATAATCCCACTGGAACTGTCTTAAATAGGAGTGACCTTGAGAAAATAGCTGAGGTAATAGTAAAACATAATTTACTGGTCCTTTCGGATGAAATTTATTCAGAAATTTCTTATGATGAATCCTTTACAAGCATGGTTTCCATTCCAGGTATGCAGGAAAGAACCATTTTAATGAATGGATTTTCAAAAGGTTTTGCTATGACAGGATGGAGATTAGGATTTGCTTGTGGACCATCAGAAATTATTCAGGGAATGTTGAAGGTACATCAATATTCCATAATGTGCGCTCCTACAATGTCTCAATTTGCAGCAATAGAAGCTTTAAAAAATGGTCAGGGGCAAGTTAGAAAAATGGTACAAAGTTATAATGACCGTAGACGTTATATTGTTAATGAATTCAATGAAATGGGACTTTCATGCCATTTACCAGGAGGAGCTTTTTATGTATTCCCAGATATTTCATCTACAGGTTTAACAAGTGAAGAATTTGCTGAAAAACTACTATTAGAAGAACAAGTTGCTGTAGTACCAGGCTCAGTATTCGGTAAAGGTGGTGAAGGATTTATAAGATGTAGTTATGCTACAAGTTTAGAACTTTTACAAGAAGCCATGCAACGAATTAAAAGATTCATAGATAAGGATATTTTATAAAATATTTATACAACAGAAAAGAAGTGAAAATATTAAATTGAAAATTCATTATGCATGGATGATTGTACTAGTCATATTTATAAATCTATTGGCTGTTCAAGGTGTTCGTTTATCATTTTGCATTTATAGAGCCTTGGGAAAATGACTTTCAATTGGACCGAGGAACAATTTCACTTATCTCGACAATTAGCTTTATTGTTTATGGAGTATCTCAACCATTTATTGGAACATTAGTTGATAAGTTTGGTCCACGTTTAATACTTTCATTAAGTACTATTCTAGTGGCAATTAGCTTTTTATTGATGGCTTTTGTTAATGATTTTTGGCAATTGTTGATTATATACGGACTTTTTGTATCAGTTGGGGTTGGAGGAGCATCAAATGTAGCTGCAACTGTAATTGTTACAAACTGGTTTAATAAAAAACGGGGACTTGCTTTAGCAATAGTAGAAACTGGGTTTGGTGCAGGGCAAATGATACTTGTACCAGGGTCTCTTGCTTTAATACATTGGATTGGTTGGAAAGGAACTGTTAGTGTATTAGGCTTAATTTTGGCCATAGTAATCTTTCCTATAGTCTTGTTTTTAATACGAAATAACCCTGAAGATAAAGGGTTGGAACCTATAGGAGGGCATAGTAAAGAAGAAGTTACAAATATTGAAAAGAAAAAAAACAAAACACTCTTTAATTGGGAAGTCTATCGAAAAAAACAATTTTGGTTCATTATTTTACCTTTCGCGATTTGTGGTTTTACTACAACAGGATTAATGGACACTCACTTAATCTCTATTGCACAGTTATGTGGTTTTTCAACAAGCATAACAGGAATAGCAGTCAGTGTTTTGGCCGCATTTAATATAATTGGAATATTAATATCAGGTGTTATAGCTGATCGATGGAGTAGTCGTAAGTTTCTAATTATATTATATATAATCCGGCCACTTTCTCTTCTAATACTTTTAGATAATAGTAACCCTTATCTATTCATAATATTTGCTATGATTTTTGGTTTAGTTGATTTTGCAACTGTAGCTCCTACTCAATTATTAGCAACCCAACATTTTAAAAACTATTCAATAGGTTTTATTATAGGCTGGCTATTTCTTAGTCATCAAATAGGATCTGCATTAGGGGCATATGTTCCAGGTCTAATGTATAATTTCCATGCCAATTATAATTCTTCTTTTTATCTATCGATAATTATTTTATTAATTGGTGCAACTTTCACCTTTTTACTTCCTGAGCAAAAGACTATGGTGGAAAAAGGGCGGAAAACTATTCAATAATTAAAAAAGGAGTGGTAATATGTTTGAAACTAATTTGAATGTTCGCTTTAATGACTGTGATTCTTTAGGACATGTTAACAATTCTGTTTATTTTACTTATTTTGAAGAAGCAAGAAAGGAACTATTTCATATTTTCAATCATAATTTGAGTATAAGATCGTGGAACCTTAGTGTTGCATCGACTAATTGTGATTTTCTTCAGGAAATTGGATATGCTCAAAAAATTAAAGTTTATACATGAGTTACCAGAATTGGTAAATCTAGCTTTGATGTTGAACATTCAATTGAAGATGAAAATAAAAATTGTATTGCTCGTGGAAAGGCTGTTTTAGTTAATTTCAATTTTGAGGATAAGAAATCTATACCTATAAATAACGAGATTAGAGAGGAATTATTAAAACACACTAGTTTAAAATAACAAGACAGGCATAAGCACAATTAACTAAGAGTGCTTATGCCTGTCTAATATGCTTATCGTAAAGAGATATTCAAATTTTTTAGTTAGTAATTACGAAATCCGAATGCCTAAGGGGGATTTTTTTCAAACAATCTTTATTCTAAGCTAAACTTCCTCTATTAGATATATCCCTCAAACTGACCCTCATCCCATTCATGAATAGCATGTTGATCAGTAGCTAAAACCTTCGCCATATAAATAATTGTCGTTTCTATTTTCTCATGCCCCAGCGACTTCATAATTTTATAAATATCGGCACCATTAATATGTGAGATAATAGCAAAGGCATGGCGGAAAATATGGGGAGTTATGACTTTATCACTCGCTATCCCCGAAAATTCGCGATTAAACACCTGGTCCAAATAACTCGGCGAATAAGCGTTACCTGTTTTCGTAGTGAATAGGGGAGAGTCCTTTTCTGCTGTCTCAATCGGAGGCAAACCTCTAATTCTTCGGAACTCCATAATACTTGCTGCCACCTTAGCTTTTAACGGTATTCTACGCCATTTTCTACCTTTCCCTAAGACATCTAAGTAATATCCACCTTTAATAGTGTCTTTCCTCATATGCTCAACCTTCAATGTACAAAGCTCTTCATTACGCATACCAGTAGTAACAAACACAAGAATTAAAGTAAACATAATAGGATTATTTTTTTCTTCAAAATATCTTAAAAGCTCAACTACTTCAGATGGTCCCATATCACGGTTCGGTCGATCATTACTAGTAACATTAACCGATTTAAAACCCTCGTGAAGCGGTTCATTTATATAATTACATTCATATAGTTGCTTAAAAAAGCCTTTTAAAATAGTCGTTTTTCTTTCAAGAGTTGCAATGGAGTAACCGGCTTTGTTCTGTGCTTTTTTCTTTTTTACATACGGGCTATTTGTAGCCAGCCACTCCTGGTATCGACGTATATGACGTGGTTGTAATGATTTAAATAATGAATGGTCTTTTATTTCCGATATGTCTACACCAATATCTTCACTATATAATAGAAGAAACTCAAGAAATTGCTCAATTTCCGCCTTATACTTCATTGTAGAACGTTTACTACGTCCACGGGTACTAATCAGTTGTTTAGAATGGTAAAGGTACCACAATACCATGTCTCGATCAGTAAACTGCTCGAAACGAAGCATTTGGTTGGCCTCAGACTGTTCAGTTAGGGTAAGTAAGTACTCCATATGCTGCTGATTATAGTCAAAGTTGAAGGAAGCGGTGCTTGGAAGGGCGCTACTTTCATAATTTTGTAGAATCATGATTTCCTCCTTTTTTATTTTTTACAAATTTCAGACTCATTAGTTTAATTATGTAAATTGAGCTGTGAGACACATCGAAGTATACTAGTATCCACAAAATATAATCTCGATTAGTCTCACATCAACAAAGTTTAATCAATCTTCATCTATTACAAACATTCTTTCTCCTGACAAATAATAAATCTGCACTTTTTCCAAAAGCTAAATTTCTCCATCAGATTTCCTTTTAAGCATTAAGATATACTTTTGAAGCCTCAACTAGACTTATACATTCTATCTACTACTTATACAGATATATTTATAAATTAATTGTACTACATACCAATAAATAACACACATAAAAAAATAGACCATTTATTTATTGATTTTATACATATACTTTATTATATTTTTATTATAAATATAATTATAAATCAAATGTAAAAATAACTAAAATATGGTATGCTGTATATGTAATTAATTAAAGAAATTAAAAATATAAGAAAATGGCAATTTTAGGAGTGGAGCCTCAATATTTTCTTAAGAATTTTTTGATTAGTCTGAATATCAATATGCGGTATTTTAGGGGGAGGAATTTACTTGAATTTACGTCAAAAGATAAAACAGGCTAAGAAAGAATTAAGAGAGTTAGAAAAGACAGCTATTTCAAATCGAAATTATCGGTATTTTAAAAGAAAAAAAGAACTTTCTGATTTTATTAATACTAAACGCCAGCTGAACTCCTACACTAATGATGAAAAAATACTCAAAGGCAAAATTACTTATATGGAGCTTTCATGTGGAATTAGAAAGTTGTGTATTATAAAACACGCTAATGGCAAACCACTTTCACATAAACAGCAAATTCATTTTAATAATCAAGCTACAAAAGCATTTGCAGTTCCAACGGATATGGGTAGGTGGGTAGGTACAGAAATAATAAGATACTATAATTACTGGAAAACACATAAGAAAGCTTTTTCTCATTAATTTTCAAAAATTTGGAGGTAATAATCATGAAATCAACAGGAATTGTTAGAAAAGTAGATGAGTTAGGCCGTATAGTTATCCCTATAGAACTACGTAAAACTTTACATATCCAAGAGAAAGACCCAGTAGAAGTTTTTGTGGAGAAAGATTCAATTATACTGAAAAAATTCACACCTAATATGACTTGTGCTATTACAGGTGAGGTTTCTGAAAAAAACATTAAATTACTTAACGGTGAATTAATATTAAGTCCTTTAGGCGGCGAGTACTTAATCCAAGAAATTCAATTAGCTCTGAAAAAAATGGTTCAAAATAAAAAATACAAAACCAACTTACAGTACTAATTAAATTTAGCTGTATCCATAGTTATGTTACACATATAATTGATGTTTTAAGACAGAATCATAAATTTGTTTTGATTCTGTCTTTTTTTATTCAAGAAATAATATTTAATTGAATATCTTCCTAGCGAACTTCAACTTCACCGTCATATGCAATTGGACAGTTCCCACCTTCAAAGGCTATACTCAACTGATTGGTCAAAACCATACCGCCAATTATCTGGGCAGCTTCTTCTGGTTCCATATCAGGGGTTGCATGATTGATATCTTGAGCAATTACAAAGTACTTCCATGTGCCATTTCCAATTTCAGAAAAGTCGAAAGAACCTGTATAAATACCGTCATTAGCAACTTGGCTCTTATCAACACCAGTATCTTGTAATACGATATTATGCCATTGGCCAGCTGGTCCTATTAGGAAACATTGAACGAATAACTGATTACCAACAAGAATATTATTTGAAGCATCATAAAATGAGGCTTTAACAAAAAACTGTTCGCCATTGGAAGAGTCGATTACATTTGTTGCATTAATTTCATACTTGGAGAGTACATGAGTATTAGTATTGATCTCTGTATCCCTATAGCTATATGTTCCATCCGTTGTTTCTCGTTGGTAATTCCAATCAACCTTAACCTTGTATTCCTTACCAGGGATTATTGCTTCAGGATAAGAAAATCTCATACTCATTTCCTCTGCAACCGTTAGTTCTCCTGGATATTTAGGCACAGTATTGTCTTGACCTTTACGGAATGGATCGCGTACATCGCTAGCACCAGCAATGGTTGCAGCGGTTGCTGAAGCAGCTAACAAACCTGCGGCTACTTTACTAGTACCACCTCCACTAGCTTTTGGTACACAGCAAGTTCCACCAGTATCATTCGGAAGATCATGGGTACCACCCGCTCCTGCAGTCAGGTCACCCGTACCATCAACAGCTTCAGCAATTGCAGCAGCTACTAGTAGGACAAATGCTGCAATTGCAAGTACAACTTTCCACCAAGGATCTTGAAATGGCAAATCTCCATACTGACCCTCAAATGGTGGGGTGAGTTGAAGTTGAGCTTTCAGCTCCCCGATTAACAATTGTGGGGCACAAAGAGTAAAGCCTGGATCATTCGTAACACTTATACCTTTGACAAGGTAATCCAGAAGATTGCCTTGATTATAATCTTCCAATTTATTTGCTACACCATTAAGTACCTCTAAAAGGGTAGAGTTCGAATTGTTAATGTTTCTAACACTGTTTATTTCTTTGTGTGAACACTGAGGATCACGGGGACCAATCATCTCCTTAAAAGCAACATTGAAAACTGCTTCGGGTGTAGTAACTGAAAAGGAACGAGTGCTAGGATTAAAACTCATTTTTGTCACAAATATTTTTTTAATTATCCGTTGATGTCCAGAAGCAGTTTCCACAATAAAACTCACCATGTGTTTACCAGGGGAAGCTGCACTAAAATCAGCTTCCCAACTTAAAAGATGAGATACCCCAGTAGAAGCATAGTCTATTTTATGAGTTTTTGGTGTTACTACAATGTTTGGATCTGAGACACTCTCAATGTAAATTTGAACCCGATCAACCGTCGTTCCATTGTTTACAATATGAGTGTTAATTATTTGCTTTCCAAGTGCGGCCTCAAAAATTCCATCGGGTGTCATTATACCAGTATACGGTTCGGAAGCAAATGGACGATTTGGGATTACAAATTGTGTCATAGTATTATTCTCCTTTTCTCTAGCTAATTATCTCGGTAAACTAGGATACTCAATCCGCCTATTTCTTTCTTTTCTGTACTTTGCACAACATGAAGCAGTGCAATATCTCCTTCAAGCACCCCTACAACTGATAAGCCGGCCCTAGAACCCGGGCTAATTTCGAGTTCAATATCCGACTCTGCTTCTTTACTCTCATCTTCATCGGGGCAGGATTTTGAAACAAATCCAGCTTGTACAATTGTACCTTCCCCGTATTTCGGAATGTTAGGATCAAGATATGGTCGTAACGCGGAGATTTCTTCTAAATTGCCCAATCTACAGGATATGTTATATCTTTGTGATAGTCTTAAAGCGTTACATATTTCAAAGTTCATAGTAAAAAAATCTTTTACCTTACCCAACTTTATTATTGTAAGGTTTCGTTGTGCAACATGCCTATCTGTTGGTACATTGAATTGGGGTAAGTATGTTATAGGGTCAAGGTAGGGGTGTGAAGCTTCTGCCACCACGCATACATGTCCATTATTAACGAAAGTAGGGTTCCATGGGGTTAAGCATAATACATCTCTTGCCTCGCCACTTTCAAGTGACACATTAGAAGTACCAATATAATTCGCTGTCTTACGATCGATTCCAACGGCTGGATTGGCCCAGTAAAAGCGAACATAAGCATTTTCAACTCCGTCTTTGCCATTATTTCTAACTCGAGCCCATATGTAGCATGGTTGGCCTACGATTGGTAGCCCAGGCGTACTAGTCGGTTCTTCGTTCGGTACGGTCCAAATTTCAGGGCTTAACCACCACCTAGGTAAACCGTCTCCGATTTCTAACTTTACATCCAAAAACTATTCCTCCTCTATTTATATATAGTTATTTAACATCTTTCATACGGTAATAGTTTAGACTTTAAAAGTTAATACTAACCACCCCAATTATTACTATAATTTATAGTGGTTGACCTAAAATAAATCCCAAGAAGTTCTCCACCTCTAGGCAAAATCAAATGAGCTTTTAATTCATATAACTATTGTATTTGCTCGTTTTATCGCTCTATCTTGGCAAAGTAGAACTAACACTCAAATAGGCGGTCTGTTTTATGAATTATTTGATAAACTAAATGAACTTGATTGAGTTGTCGCATTACAACAGTAATTTTAAAGGATTCAAATTATCCCCTATAGAAATTGAAGTTAAAAATGAGGAGCGATTATTAGATAAGGAATTATTTAATAGCCCGCGTTGAAGCTACAGGTAAAGGTGGTTTTCTCCAAGATCATTTAGGAAATAAAATACCGCATTGTGAGACTTGTGGAGCATTTTTAAACATTTTACGTATCTCTGACGGGTTAAGCGTAGATGAAAAAGAGTGGGATGGTAGTGATATTTTCTACTTTAATAACTGGTACGGTAATTTAATTATTACTGAAGCTGTTTACAATGTTTTAAATGAATCCAATACTCAAAACGTTAGGTTTATCAATTTAAGGGAATTTAGTAATGATTATAGAAGGAGTTTGAAATGAAGAGATTAATATAAACAATCAAATAAAGGAAAAAGTTTGTGAAAAAATGTACTTAAACTCCCATGAAAGAACTTAATTATCTTTCATTTTTTGTGGTGAAGAGCTGATTTTTGCGCTTCATGGATGGCTAACGGGGTGCGATTGTTAATAGAGCAGTCGCTTTTTTACTAACGAGGCAGGATAGTGGAATAAGAAGTCCTTGTAGTAGTAAGTAAATGGTACAATAAATGTAATTAATTTAAAGGGAGAAATTAAATGATAAAAATCGACGTAGATTTAGTATCAAAGTTAATAAATAGCCAATTTCCAGAGTGGTCTAATTTGGAAATTAAGTCTGTAAAAAAAAGTGGAAATGATAATAAAACCTTTCACTTAGGCAATAGTATGAGCGTTAGATTACCAAGTGATGAAGTTTATGTACCCCAAGTTGAAAAAGAACAGAAATGGTTACCCATTTTAGCCAAGCTCTTTCTACACCAATATCTGAACCATTAGCTAAAGGAGAACCAAGTGGGGATTACCCACATCCTTGGTCAGTCAACAAATGGCTTGATGGAGAGATAGTAACTATCGAAAATATAGATGATATAAATCAATTTGCGAATGAATTGGGGGGATTTTTAGTTGAATTACAATCTATTGACGCCAGTGGAGGTCCCTTAGCTGGGGAACATAATTTTTATAGAGGCGGTGATATTGTTGTATACGATGATGAGTGTAGAGATGCCATTAATAATAATGTAACTACTTTTAATAAACATATATTGGATGAAATTTGGGAATTAGCATTGACTTCAAAGTGGGCTGGTGAACCAGTTTGGGTCCACGGTGACATAGCCCCAGGAAATATATTAATTAAAAATGGTAAATTACGTGCGGTTATTGATTTTGGGATATTGGGAGTAGGAGACCCTTCTTGCGATGCTGCAATGGCTTGGACATTTTTTGATGATAAAAGCAGAAAGACATTTAAGAATGCATTGAATTTTGATGAGGAAACTTGGAACAGAGCAAGAGGTTGGGCTTTATGGAAGGCTTTAATAACCTACGACTATAATAAACAATCTAACAAAGCAGTCGCAGATGAACAATGTAATATTATAAACGTAATCATTAATGATTACGAAACTGAAAGATAAGGCAAAAAAATTTTTTAATTGCACTAACGGTGCTTTACTTGAAGATCATTGAGTTGCATATACATATGCTTTTACAATAATTAAAGGATTTTCCAGTGTTGGACACTATATTGACAACTTAAACTATTTTTTGTTATGTTTTAAAAAGCAACTATGAATTTAATGAAGTTTCGTATAACTCCAATGATATGGTTTGGAGGTTTCTACCAGGAACCGTAATTCCTGATTACGAAGAAAGTACAAATCTTGTACTCCTTCGTAATCAGGAATTTTTTATTTCTGTATTTAATTAAAAATTGAAATCGAGACAGGGGGTCCAATAATGAAAATAAAAAATATAACCGTATTTTGTGGTTCAAGTGAGGGGAAAAATGCCTTTTATTTAGAAGCAGCTAAAGAACTGGGAAGAGATTTAGCTTCACAAGACAGAACATTAATTTACGGAGGCGCTCAAGTAGGTTGTATGGGGGCTATAGCTAATTCAACTTTGGAAAATGGAGGGGATGTAATAGGAGTTATTCCTCAAAAATTAAAAGATATTGAAATTGCACATGAAGGACTTACAGAACTACATGTCGTAGCTACTATGCACGAAAGAAAAGCAAAAATGGCATCTCTATCGGATGGTTTCATTGCTCTTCCTGGAGGTGCAGGAACTTTAGAAGAGTGGTTTGAAGTTTTTACTTGGGCACAACTAAGTTATCATCAAAAACCATGCGGATTATTAAATGTTCATGGATTTTATGATCCGCTATTGTCTATGATAGATCATACAATTCAAGAAGGGTTTATGAAAGAAACATACAGGGATTTGATAATTGTAGATACCGACCCAAAGAAGCTGTTAGAAAAAATGGACGCTTATAAGTACTCTTATCAGGTGAAATGGTAATAAGTCAATTATAAATAGGGTTATCTTATTTTTATTTAACCTTCTTTAATGAAAATCACTCTTTATACTTCTATAATAAAAACATAGAGGAGGAATGAAATTTGAATATTTCAGTTTATTGTGGTGCAAGTCTAGGTAACAAGGATTTATACGAAGAGGCAGCTAGATCACTTGGAAAATGGATTGCCGAAAATGGTCATACTCTAGTATATGGCGGAGGAAAAGCAGGTCTAATGGGTGTGATTGCAGATGAAGTTTTATTACATAACGGTAAAGTAATCGGTATTATTCCAACATTTTTAATGGACCGAGAGCTAAGTCATCCTAATTTAACTCGTTTAGAAGTTGTTCATTCCATGTCTGAACGTAAAAATAAAATGATTGAATTAGGGAACTGCTATATTGCACTACCTGGGGGACCTGGAACTCTAGAAGAAATCTCCGAGGTAATTTCATGGGCAAGAATTGGACAACACCAAAATCCATGTATTTTATTCAATGTAGGTGGCTACTATGATAAATTAAAAGATTTTTATGATGATATGGTAACAAACGGTTTTTTAACTGAAGCAGATAAAAAAGCAATGAAGTTTTCCAACTCATTCATCGAAATCGAACAATATATCGCAAATTATACACCACCAATGGTACGGACATATTAATTTAGAGATAGTGCTGTCTCATAAGTCGCTTTTTGACTAAAATCATATGAAATGGAAAAGGCAGAAACGCTGTAAAATCAACGTTTTTGCCTTTCGCTATTTATTCATTTTTGCTTAAAAATTCTCTTTTTGGACAGCCCCTTTTCTAAAATATTATTGCTACTCAACTAACGGAGCAGAATGGTAAAATAAGGTGATGATATAATATAAACAATTATCGGAGGGATTTTGTGCAAGTTTATATATGGGAAAATATCGAGAATAAGGGGTTTGAATATCTGAAGGTTAAGACATATTCTAATAAAATAATTGTAACAAGTACAATTATTGATACTTTGGAAACTAATAAGATTGAATACGAAGTTACTTTAACAAATACTTGGAGTTTTCTTCAGCTAAAGCTAAAAAATGATAAATTAGAAAATGAACTCGTATTAAGTAGAGATAGTAATAACAAATGGATTGATGGCAAGTCTAGAGTGTTAGATCACTTGACTGGTGCAATTGATATTGATTTAACCTGTACACCCTTTACAAATACTCTTCCTATTAATAGGTGTAATTGGACAAAAGACGAACCTAAAAACTTTGAGATGGCCTATATAGATGCAAACAATTTAAGTGTAAAGAAATCTAAACAAACTTATACATTAATCAATGATGATTTAACCAAAAAAGTATTCAAATACAGTAGCGGTTCTTTTGAATCAGATATATTAGTGAAAGACGATGGTTTTGTTTTAGAATACCCAATGTACTTTAAGCTTTTATCAAATATTAGTAGATAGTGATATTCAACTAACGAGTGCTTTACTTGAAGATCATTGATTTGCATAAAGGGCCATATTGTTAAACAATCCCTCTAAACGAATATGGATATTTATGTTAAAATTATGTGAGATTAAAGAAATGCACTTAAATTATCAACGCAGGTCTGTGGAACAAGAATGCAGAAAAAAAGGTTAAAGGGCATTTAGTTCATTTGCAGGTAATTGAATTTTTTTCACGAGAAATTAGTTTGTAAACAGTACTTGAACTTCTATTTGTTTTGAACGTATGAAATTAGATCGTAGTTTAATTAAGGATTTTTTTAGGAACCTTTATTTAAGGAAAGGAGGAACTCGTTTGTTTTTATATCATAGGGTTATTCACAATGATATCTTCGAAAATATAAGTCCCCAAATCGTATTAAAGGAAGGATTAAATTACAAGACGTCAACCAAGTGGTATTCCAAGAGTGCTAATTTATTTCCAGATTTAACGGAGCGTTTCAGACCGGCAAATTTACCAAAATGGATTGATTTCGAAGTTGCTTTCGGAGTAGATTTGGAAGTCGCCGAAAGTCCTCACTACCGGTTTCCAGTGTTTAGTGATAAAATTTTAGTTTTTAACCGAGATATATCAAGTGATTTATTTGCTTATATTGAGGACATGTATGATGGTGGCAAAGGGCGTATTATTGAGGGATTACCTTCAAAGGAAGATTTAATGAAAAATTATTGGGCAAGTATGAACACTCTCGAAGATTATTTAAATAATAAGCCTTTTAATAACCCTGAAGTTTATATATTTGAGCAAGTTCCAGCAAAGTTAATTGACTATATAGAGTAAATTACTGTTCAACAAAAGGGCGCGTTTGTGGAGTAAGCATCTCTTTTCCTATTCATGTTTAATTGAAGATTCGCATCTAGAAATAATCAATCTTTATTATAAAAACCAAACTGGATAAATAAAGAACCAACTGTTTTGATCAAACTTTGTTTCAAAACAGTTGGTTTCTTTCTGTATAAATCAGCGTTTGCAACTTACTTTTAATCGAACTTTATTCAAAAGCTACAGGTGATAAATTTTCTGCAGAAACTCGCTTTTATTTTAAAGCGGGTTTTCTTTATAAAGTTAGGGGTGAAGCTAACCATTCAATCTTTATCAAAAGCTACATTTACTTGTTTTTTATTTTTTATTTGTAAGTAAATCTTTATTTGGTTGGGAAAATGAAGCAAGGAGGTGAAATAATCCAGGTAAAACAATTAACATACCAACAATCGCATATATTTGACGCGTACTTAAATCTAAAAATGTTGAGGAAGCAAACAATATCCCTAATGGCATGGTAACTCGAATGAATAGTAATCGAACTGCACTTAGTTGGGTTAAACGATCTCTAGGAGCTTCACGCTGAAAAATTGCTGCACTTTGAGCATTGAATAAAGGAAATACCATTCCTCCAAACAATTCACACACCCATGCAATAGGAACTGAATTTACAAAAAACAAGAGTACGAATGAAAGACCTCCTCCTATTAAACCGAGGTACATAGTTTGATAAGTTTTTGGTAACTTCGTAAGTAGTACCATACCTACAGCATAACCGACTGGGAAAGACCCAGAAAAGATCGCATATTCCCAAGAATGACCATTAAGGTCTCCTCGTATAAAAGGAATACTTAAAACCATCGTTGCTCCAACCGCAAATTGTACCGTGGAAGAAAGAATGGTAAGTCGAAAAAGATTTGGATATTTAAAGAATGTTCGATAGCCTTCCTTCATTTCTGCCCACCAAAATTTCTTTGTCCAAGTTGCCACTTTCTTCGTACTTGATTGAGGGATACGTGAAAGTGCGAGAAAGCTGATGAGGAACATAACAGATGAAAATCCATATATAAAATGTATAGGACTGACCAACAGCAATAATGAAGTTGCTCCAGGAGCGATAAAACTCATAAGTCGAATAGTTCCATCTAGTAATGCATTTGCTTCGACAAGTTCTTTCTCTTTACAAATTTCTGGTAGAAGTGAAAAAGATAGACTTGCGTAAATTGGTTGCATCAAGCCTAACAAACATTGTAAAACGACTAATCCTAAAATGGTTCCCACGTCTGTACCAATTAAATAACCAACAAGTGGAAGGATATAGGCTCCAGCACGAATCAACTGTATGTTTTGAAGCATTTTCTCCTTCACAACATGGTTTAGGAAAGGCGCACTAATGCCTTGCAAAATTAAAGAGGGGATAAAATATACAAGCCAAAGTACACCCATCCATTCCCTTGATCCTGTCAATTCATAAAGTAACAATCCATTAATGATTCCTCCAGCTACTCCACCAAATTCGGATACAATTTCACCTATCCAAAGTGCTTTAAATGACTTAGAGAACTTATTCATTTGTGAGCCCCCAGGTACTGAGTGAGTCGTCCAGAAAAAGCGTTAATCTGCGTTAGATTTGCTGAATAGATACCTTTATCAACACGAATAAACTTTGCTGCTTTCAATATAGAAAGTTGGTGATGTAGTGTTGTTTTAGATGTATTAAACTGCACGCTCAACTCTTGAAGTGATAAAGGTCCCTTTAGAAGTTGATAAAGCAATTTCAATCGAAGTTCATCCCCTAAGGCCTTATGACCCCGAATTAATTCATTTGATGGAACACCAGGCTCTATCAAATATTCTTCCTTTAAAGGATAAAAGAAAAGTTTAGTATCAGGTGTACGTTTTTCTAAGATCCAAGGACGATAAGATACGTGTGGAATTAATTTGACATTCCAGACAGAAGGTTCAGGGAGATACTTTATTCCACCCGTAATTCGTTCGATTTCCTCAATAGGATTTGTTATATCCAATGATTTGTATTGTTTCTGTTCAAAAGCAAGCGCATGAGTCCATTTTTCCCATTCTTCTTGTTGACTTACCCACATGTACCACTCAACCAATGTATTGTTGAATAGGTCACAAATTTCTTGTTGTGTATAACGACTAAGATTACGCACATACCCACCTAAGTAATCGTGGTCTTCAAAATATGTCGCATACTTCTCAAATAATTCACCTCGATGATGTTCAGTGACTGTCGCTTTTCTTATAGGCTCTGTATTCCGGTCTTTGTACGGCAAAAGTATGTCATAAAAGCGAGCAATTGGAATTTCTGAAAGTTGATTCGAAAAATCTTGAACAGATAATGCAGATAGTTTATCTTGAAGCATAATCAGTCCATACCATAAATCGGTCTCCTCAATTACCTTCAAATGTTTTAATAATGATAAAGGCATTGAATCTTGCTCTGATATCCACTTTTCATCTAAATCGAATGTATGTCGAAGTTGTCCATGTGTGTACCCTGAAATACCAAGTATCACTTCCCAAACAGGTGAGGATTCTACTTGTAAGGAAATGCTTTCAGCTGGATATGGAGAATAAAGGTGTTTCATAAAAGAGCCTCCTTATTATGTATTTCCTATATTCTAATATATTAGAATTTTTTATTCAATAAATTTGGAATTAAAATTTCTGCTTGCTTCCTTGTAACAAAATACTTCCTTTTATTAAAATCTTAGAAGGGAGATTTTTACAGTAATAAAAGCCCGTATATTAGTTATTCCATTAAAGGGCCAGATTGTTGAATAAAAACTTAAATGGATATTACCAAATGACGCCTTGGGAAAAATTTAGACTAACAAATATAAAAATTAGAATTTAAATTTTTTCATATTTTACTTTTATTAACTTATTCCGCGGTATAATAAAAGTCTAGTTACACTAAAAATTCATAAGGAGTTTAACAATGGAAAAGTGGGATTTATATGATAAACATCGCAATAAAATAGCGAAACAAATAACTCGCGGAGATGAAATGGTTTCAGACGAGTTTCATTTAGTAGTACACGTTTGTATATTTAATTCAAAAGGAGAAATGCTTATTCAGCAGCGTCAGCCTTTTAAGAAAGGTTGGTCGAATCTTTGGGATATTACTTGTGGTGGTAGTGCTATTGCAGGCGACACAAGTCAGCAAGCTGCTTCAAGAGAGTTATTCGAGGAGTTAGGGATTCATTATAATTTTGAAAAAATGCGTCCACAATTCACTATTAATTTTGAACGTGGATTTGATGATTATTACCTCATTGAATATGACTTTAATTTGAATGAATTGACTTTACAAACTGAAGAGGTACAAGCAGTAAAATGGGCTTCTAAAGAGGAAATATTAAGGCTAATCGAACTTGAAAAATTTATACCTTATTATGAAAGTATCATTGCTTTTCTTTTTGAAGGGCGACATCATTATGGCTCTATTCGTCTTTAAAAGGAACGTGAAAAGAATTATACATATATTCATTCAATAAAAACGTCCTCAAATAAATGTTTGTGAAGACGCAAAACATCAAGGAATGCTGTGATAACATCATTTGTGGGGGTCTTCTTTTATACTATTATAGGGGTTTTAGTTGAAAAACAATCTTCTACAATCGAGCGCGATTGTTGACATCAACAGTAGGAAATAATCAAACTTTTTTATAAAAATTATACAGTGTTTTACAAAGAATTAACCATTGCAATAGAACGAGCTGAATATGAAAGGGTCTGGCCCTCTTTCTTACAGTCTGCCGTTCGTTTGTGATTTAGAGGGAAGCGAGAAACGACAATGACACAACGCTTTAGCGTTGATATGCTTATCAGTTGAGCTGAAAGCCTGCCCAACAAAAAAAGCCCTTAAAAAAGGACCTCTTTGTTTTCTATGCCGTTATACTAAAAACCATACTCGCTGTTATGATTAGAACATAGAAACCGGAACAAGCAAAAACTAATGCTACTTCGGTCCTCATTGTAAATGGATGATAGTCCCAACGATTTTGTGGCCGTCTATTAGCATTAGTAATCTTACTATTTACTATTACGCCTGATACTATCAACAATCCAATTCCGAAAAGCACAAATATTGGTGCTAACACTGAAATAATAATGTTCATATTCTCCTATTCCTCCTTTCAAATTTATTTCACACTACCTTATATACAGTTGGAGTGTGAGTTATGCCATCTTTTCAGATTTATTTTTAATATTTTTACCTGAAGAAATCCCTTGCCGCAGAACGAATAGCTTCTCCGTATTTTCAATACTAACGGAAATTTCGAAAAAGCAAATCGAAAATATGCTCTATATTGTTCTAGTGTGGCTTCGAAATAAAGTTTGATGATTTATAATAAAGTCTGATCTTTTGTGAAAAATTTTGGTCAAATTTCTGTGTAGATAGGTAAGATATTTTCTTGTTCCACAAACGGGCGCTTTTCTTTAATGATAAATGAATCTTTCTTTATGAAATTGCCTCTTAATTTAAGAACCGAAAGGGTTTTTCTTGTTTATTTTAAAGAGGTTTTTTTTATCGTTGCAATATTGAAATACTAAATGAAGGATTGGAAGTGTTATTTTGACAGAACTAATAAAAAGGCAATTAAAAATAAATATGGTAATTTTTCTCCCATTCGTTTAACTGGAGGTTATACAAATACAACTTATTTATTAGATGGGACACATCCTTTATTAGTTGTTAAAGTGGCTAATACTTTTAGCCAGGATATTTATAATGAAATAAATTGTTTGAAATTAATTCAAGAAACAGGAATAGCACCAAAATTTTATGAACTTTTGGAAAACAATGATAATCAAATAACAGTAATGGAATACCGAGAAGGGAAAAATGGACAAGCAATTTTTGATGATAACGGTGTTGAAAAAATAAAAGAGTTATATAAAAGTTTAGGTAAATCTCTTGCTAAAAACATACATTCCAAAAAATATAATTTTAGCTCAAATGGAATAAAAGAATGTGACTTACACGCTATAAAAATGAGTTTAGATTTTGTTCCTGAAGAACTAAAAAGAAAATCTAAAGTGATATTACAAAAAATCAATGATTCTAAAATGGATTGGGTTTTAACGCATGGTGATTATGGAATGCACAATGTATTATACACCGAAGATAACGTCCTTACTGTTTTAGATTGGGAGTGGTCTGAATGGGCGAACCCTTTAAATGATGTAGGTTGGGTATGCTGGTTTACCAAACTTCACTATCACAAACAAGCGGATTCATTAAACAGCGTTTTTATTGAACAATATAAAACCAATAACCCTATTTTTTTATCTTCTGAAACATTAAAGGGTTATTGTGTTTATAAAGTATGGAAAATCCTACATAAGATTAAAAATGCGCCATTAGAAGTGCAACAGGAGTGGATAAGACGTTTGGAATGGACAATAGAAACTGATATTTTTGATTTTATCAACTAATTCAACAATCGGGCACGATTGTTGAATAAGCGTCGCTGTTCTTATTAAACTCCCATGAAAGAACTTAATTATCTTTCATTTTTTGTGGTGAAGAGCTGATTTTTGCGCTTCATGGATGGCTAACAGAGGCTTACTTGAAGATCATTGAGTTGCATATGCAGCTCTTTTTTTCATTATTGAACTAACGGAACAGTATAGTGCAATAATAATTGTTACAATAGTGATAAAAAATTTGGAGTTATAAAATGAATAAGTTTTTTCATTCTTAGTATATTTCCTTGGTATATAAATAAAATAATAATGTTATTTTTCGGAGTGCTATTTTTTTATTTTACTTACTTAGCTTACATTGGATATTAATATGAATATATTCACTAACAGGGGCTTTAGGAAGATTATTGAGCTGTTTTAGACAGCTCTTTTTTCTTATTGTACTAAACCAGCTAATAGTTTGTCAATAATTTTCTGTTAAAAGTTTAATAGGCACGTGCTATACTAAAAAGTGCATGACAAATAACCGTCCTAAAGTTTGTT
>Ga0055536_1000692_pt1 | contig 22621 bp, 18 predicted proteins | sample AraplaCvi_mLB_r2_FD_55037 | JGI IMG/M metagenome (GOLD analysis project Ga0055536, IMG submission 55037) | Arabidopsis root microbial communities from North Carolina, USA - plate scrape MF_Cvi_mLB_r2 | ecosystem: Host-associated > Plants > Roots > Endosphere | place: USA: North Carolina...
CTACCTGCGCCGGATTGGGCGGGCAATAGCTCAGCCGATCTGACCCAGCATTTCAGGAGATCAGTCGCCTGCGGAGCGCTTCGGCGATCGCCTGCGTACGATTCGCGCATCCCAGCTTCTTGATGGCGTTTTTGATATAGCTGTTGACGGTATCGGCTTGGTAGCCCGTCACCGCCGCAATGGCCTCGCTTGTCAATCCGAAGCTAGCTTGGGTCAGGCAAGCGACCTCTCCGGCGGTCAGCTTCATCTGTGCGGTTGCAAACTTCTCCATCAACGGTCTGACGATGGTCGTGTGAACAGGTTCAGCGACGAGCTCCAGAAACGCAAGCTCCTCTGCATCAAAAGGGTGCACACGTGTAAAGCATACACCGCCGTATACGATATCGTTGCGTCGGACCGGTATGAGCGTCCGGTTGAGAATTTTGAACGACCTCATGAGGTAGAGCAAGCGCTGCGGAGGCTCGCAGGTCTTCCAGACCTCACTTTCTACCACAATACCTTGGCCGCTCTTAGCGGCCTTCACGAAAGGATCGTTGCCTACCAAACCTTCGGCCGCATATGCCTCGATAAAAGCAGGCGGAAAATCACTGTCGATCGATGTTGCCTGTCCGAAGCGATAGCCGTCAATGTCGAGACCACTGATGGCGATATGGTCAAACGGCACCGCCAGCCGCATCCGGTCGACAATGGAGTGCCTGACGAAATGCCTATGGCGCGGAACGGAACGCAGATCCACGTAGTCGTCAAAAGCGGATAAGTCGTTTTTATTCACTGCTGAAAATGGCATAACTACGCATGTCCTTGATATAAATCAATTTTAAGGTCAAGAGGTTAACGTATAGTTAACTCGACGACCGAGATCCGGACCTCGAGCGAAATCAGCCGATCCCTTCTCAATCTTGATTGGGCGGGTCCCGTTCTTGAGGCAATGAAGACTAGTTCTTAACGGGCGGCTCACAGCCGCGGGAATGAGTATCGGTCTCGCCGAGGTCGATCCCGCCATGCATCTGATCGGCACGGGATGGGGTGGCAATCCTGAAACCGCGGCAGTTTATCGAAGCGTCGTCCCCGCCGCAAACGGCTTCTGGCCTATCAGCGTCTACAATCGCGATCGGTATTTCGAAGCCGACCGTTTGATGCCTATTCGGTCAACAGTCTCACCGCGCTACGCGACGCCGATGCCACGGTGACCATGCAATTCGAAGGAACACCGGGAGAGACAGCGAATTTTCTGCCGATCATGCCGGGATGGAACTACATGATCCGCCTCTACCGGCCTCACCCCGAAATCATCGACGGGTCTTGGCTCCTTCCCGAAGCACGACCGGACTAGGCAAGATCGATATGCTTCTTCAGGCGATGTCAGTGAGGACGATATAGCGCTCGTCCAGTCGGATGATACCGTCCTCAAGCCAACGGTTCATCACCTGGTTGACCCGCTGGCGGGTAATGCCGATCAGTTCGACCAACGTCTCTTGCGTTAGCATGATAGCGAGTTTCAGCCCGCCCTCCATCGGCTGGCCTCGCGTTGGGGAAACAGCAGAAGCCGCTCCGCAAGGCGTCCTTCGGCACTCCAGCTTGGTCAGAGCTTCAACCCATGTCAGCAATTCGCGGATGCGCTGCCCTTGGATCAAGATCAGCATGCGGGCAAAGGCGGGCTGGTATCCAGCAGCATCAGGAAGTCGTGCGTGGCGAGATGCATGAGGGTGCTTTCTGCAAAGCCCAGCAGTCCAGAGTTCGGCCACTTCCGTCGATCGTCGAGATGTCGCCTATGAGTAAAAGTGGTTTGGCCGCCTATCTTCAAGGCATGCCAGCTCGAAGCTGGCTCGCTTCGCCGTAGACCGAGCGTTGGGCGGGATTTGAACCTGTTGGAACCTGAGACACACCAAATTCCACAGCGTCATCCGTGCGCTAAGTTGAACTACTTGCCCAATCTTCATGCCCGTGGCGAATTCGTATTACAAAAATTTTCTCATCGTCTTCAATCCGATAAACGATGAGATGCGCTTTGAAGGGATGAATTCTGACGGGCGGATCAATCTCATCCCGTTCGCGTGCAATGCGTGGATTAGCAGCTATCAGATCGAGTAATGCGAAAAGCTCATCGTGGTAGCGCTTTGCTTGGCCTGCCCCGAACAAACGGACACCTTGCTCGGCGATCGCAATAATGTCGTCTTCCGCCTCGACAGAAAGCTTAAAACTCATGACTTGCTTGCACGAATCATCGCTTCAGCAAAGAGTTCGTCCTTTGATCGGATGCCAACACCACTTTGGAGCCCGGCATCTACAAAATGTTGCATGGCGGCGATCTTGTCGTTTCGTGTCTGGTCGCGTCGGATCAGATCGCGCACATAGTCGCTGGCATTCGAATATCGCCCGCTCCTGGCCTGCGCCTCCACCCAATCCTTCATCGGGTCTGGAAGAGATACGTTCATTGTGGCCATGGGAAACCTCCATTTGAACACACCATAGTGGATTTTGGCAAAGTTTGTCAAACGCTCCGACCGCCTTGAGTAGATTCGAACCGCCGTTCAATAGACCTCTAGCATGATCAATGGGTTAGCCATACCACGCGGCGCCGTCGGGTTTATAGAGCTTGGCGCACAACGTATTAACGTTCGGCTCCGATCCCGAAGCTCATTTTGTGCGGTGCCTGGTAGCTTGGACCCAAGTGCAGTGGATCACGGCCTCTATCACTGTATCTATTCAAGGCGGTCCCGGAATGCAGGTCTTTTCGTTGCTGACTTCCGATGCTAACTCAACCGATCCACTGCCGCAGAGACGACGTTCGCTATGGCCTGGGAATGGGAATGGTGTGGCACATGGCTCACATCTAGACTAGGTGTTGACGATCAAGCCGCGCGAACCAGTTCTTCTGCCTGCCGCAGCGCGGAAATCACGCGGTTCTGGCCGCGCACGAGCTGTGTCCTGGCGAAGCCGAGCTTTTCAGGGCCGAGCTTGTCGAGATTGGCGGCCGTCGAGATGGCGGGCAGTTCCGGGATCGGCAAAGCCGGGTCATGGCGGAAACGCTGCTCGCGGGTGTAATTGAGCGGCACCAGGATGCGCGCGAGCTTCTGGATCACGTGGTTTGCAGGCTTCGGCTCGATCTTGCCGGATTCGATCCCGGCGTAGAATGCGGCAAGCGCGTCGGCGAGCGATTCGACCGCCTTGCGGCTCGGCGAAAGGTCGAAGCGGGTGCCGGCCTTCTTCTGGTAGGTGTCGACGGTGTGGAGGAACTCCTTGGCGGTGGCGCGCCAGTCGAAGGGCAGGATCTTTGCATTGGCATTGCGCAGCACGGCCAGCAGATAGACCTTGATGTCGCGCAGCATGATGTCCTTGTCGGCGATCTCCAGCGTGTCGTTTTCGGTGTGCCAGGCGATGTTGGCGCCGCAGCCGCCGACCGTGTAGTAGCCCTTTTCCTCGCGGTCCCGTTCCGTCATGGTCGAGGACAGCATCAGGTAGCTCGAAAGACCGATATTGTTGAAGGAATAGTCGCCGGCGCGGTGCGGGCGTTCGGCTTCGGCTTTCTTGCCGGCCACTTCCTCGATGACGTCGGAAAGGAAGGCTTCCGTTTCGGTCATCATGCACAGGTTGATGAATTCCGTCGCCCAGCGGCAGCCGGGGCTGTCGCAATTGACCGAGGCGACGCAGTTTTCGTCGAGGTCGAGCGCGAAATTGTCGGAGAACCAGGTGGAGCCGGCATAACGGCCGGTCGAGTGGCCGGGCCACCAGCAGATGCGGATCGAGCGTTTCAGCTTGTCGCGATTGGCCCAGAGCACGCGGGCGATTTCGAGCAGCGTCGCGTCGCCGGTGGCGTTGTCGCCGACGCCGACGTCCCAGCTATCGAGATGGCCGTGCAGGAAGACGTATTTGTCCGGCTCCTCGGTGCCCTTGATGAAGACTTCCGGCAGTTTCGACTTGAACCAGCCTTCCTCCATGTCGGCGAAAATGGTGACTTCGGCGCCGGTCTTGGCAAGCTCGATCAGCGCATCGCCGCTTTCGCGATTGACGGCGACGGCGGGAATGGAGGGCTTGCGGGGCAGGTCGTCGAGATCGGGCGTGCCCCAGACGGTGGTGCAGGTGCCCCAGTGGATGTCGACGCCGGGATTGATGGCGATGACGCCGACCGCACCAAGCTCGGTGAACTGCGAAACGAGTCCTGGGTTGGCGAAGCCTTCCGAGAGAACCACCTTGCCGCGGACCCGGGCGGCGAGTTCGCCGGTGCCATCGACGGTCTTCTCAAACATGGTCGAGATCGCCTTCGGCTGGAGGCTGGCGATGTAGACGATCTCGCCCTTCACGCCCTTCGATGCGTCCAGCGAATAGGACGGCGGCTTGGCGCGGAAGGTCTTGCCTCCGGCTTCGACGCGGGCGAGGCCCGGCAGGCTGAGGAAAAGGTCGGCCTCGTGCATCTTGACCTCGACGCCGTACTTGGCGAGCCGCGCGGCGACCTCGTCCATGGCGCGGTTCACGTCGGTCGGATGTTCGCGCTTGTAGGTCGCAAAGCTCTCCACCAGAGCCCAGGGTTCATCCAGCTTCACCGCTCCCAGAACGGCAGATTCGATCTCGTTCATATCCGGCACTCCCAAAATTGTTTTATCTAGTGANACGATGTTTCATCATGCGCGAAAAAGCTAACAGAGGTTCAGCCCCCCCGCAAGCGGCTTCGAAGGGCTAGAAATCGCACTGACGAAAACGGGCGCCGAAGCGCCCGTGGATTTCCGGATGATTGGAGACAGGCCTGATCAGGCCTCAAGCCCTTGATTTCACGAGGCCGCTTTCGCCGGGGCCATGGATCGAAAGGCGCTCGGAAATTTCCGCAGCGGCTTCGAGAGCGGCTTTCAGGTGGCTTTCGCGGCGCTCCTCGTCGAAACGGGCGACCGCACCGGCGACGGAGATCGAGGCGATGATGGTGCCGTCGGCGCCGGTGATCGGGGCGGCCACCGAGAAAGCGCCTTCGTCGAGATCGTTGAGGACGATGTTGTAGCCGTTGGCGCGGATGCGTTCGAGCGCCTGGCGCAGTTTCGCCCGGTCGGTGATCGTGTAGGGCGTGAAGGCTTCGAGCGGCTGGGAGAGCGCCGCGTCGATGACCGTCGCATCCGCGTAGGCCAGCAGAAGCAGCGAACCGCCGCCCGCATGCAGCGGGCCGTTGCGCCCGGCCTGGGCGAAAAGCCGGATCGAATGCCGGCCGGCGCGGGTCGCCAGGACGTAGCTCTTCAGGCCTTCGCGCACGACGAGGTTGACGTTCTCGGAGGTCCGGTCGCGCAGCGCATCCATGACCGGTCGGGCGGCGTAGAGCAGTGCGCCGTCCTTGCCGAGCCGCTCGCCGAGCACGCCGATGCGGTAGCCGAGCGCGTATTCGGCGCGCTCGGTATCGCGCGACACGAAGCCGCGCTCCTCCAGCGTGTGCAGCAGGCGGAAAACCAGCGATTTGGTCATCCCCAGCGATTTCGCAAGCGAAGTCACGCCCTGGTCGGGACGGTCGGCAAGGGCTTCCAGAAGGGCGAGCGCCCGGTCAACGGCGGCGATCTTATAGTCCTTTGGTTCGGTCATCGGATGGTCTCCTCCGGCATGTGATTTGGATTGCTTGAAGCTTCTTGCAATCTTCTCTGAATGTGTTTTACTCGCCATCAATGCGAAACGATGTTTCACAGAATAAAACATTGAGAGCCTGGTTGCAAACCTTTAGGAGGCGCTCATGGAGAATTCTGTGGATTGAATTTTGGCGCCGAATGCGCGGGAAACGTGTTCGAAGCCGATTTCGGATTTGCGATGCGGAGGGAGAAAACCCTTTGCCAACAAGAGAATAGTCAAGCTATTCAGAGGAGAACGACCATGAAGTCCGTTTTGAGAAATGCATTTGCAGCTCTTGTGGTGGCCGCCGTCGCTCTGCCCGCCTGGGCCGGCGACCCGATCCGCAAGATCACCATCCTGTCGCGCCCGCAGGCCGGCCAGCAGGCAGAATTCCAGTCCGTCCAACTGATCGCCCAGGAATGGCGCAAGCTCGGCCTCGACGTGGAAGTCCGGGCTATCCCCTGGGAACAGATGTCCGACGAGGTCTGGTACAAGCGTGACAGCTGGGATTCGACCGCCTGGCAGATGGTCGGCCGGCCCGAGCGCTCGGATCCGGACGAACTGATCTTCAACCTCTTCCATTCCTCGACCGCCAAGGACGGCTACAATTTCGCGGGTTACCTGAACAAGGATTACGACGCGACGGCCGAAGCCCAGCGCGGCGAGATCGATCCGGCCAAGCGCAAGGCGCTGGTCTTCAAGGCACAGGAGATCCTTTCCAAGGATCAGCCCTACATGATGCTGGTGCATCCGAAGTCGACCTTCGCTTTCGACAAGACCGTCTGGAAGCCGGAATCGGTCGTCAACCAGAGCGGCATCGGCATCCGCAACACCTGGACCTTCCTCGGCATCGAGCCGGCCGGGGCCAAGAAGGACCTGATCATCAACTCGTCCGACAATATCAAGGCGATCAACCCGCTCTATATCTCCGGCAGCGTCGACAGCTGGATCACCGAACTGGTCTGGGACCGCCTGCTGCGCGTCGGCCCGGATGGCCTGCCGAAGGCATGGGCCGCCGAGAGCTTCACCTGGAAGGACGGCACCACGGTCGATGTGAAGCTGAAGTCCGGCATGAAGTGGCATGACGGCAAGCCGGTCACCCCGGAAGACGTCAAGTTCTCGTTCGAAGCGGCAGTCGGCGGCGAAGCCCCGATGTACAAGCCCTTCGCCACGAACATCGACTCGATCACCACGAATGGCGACGTCATCACCTTCAAGCTGAAGAAGCCCGCCGCTTCCTTCGTCACCTCCAGCCTTGCGAAGGTCAACCTGATCCCCAAGCATATCTGGGAACCGATCCTCAAGGATCTCGCCACCAAGCCGGAGACTGCGGAAAGCTACCAGGAGCAGATGCCGATCGGCTCGGGCCCGTTCAAGTTCGCCAGCTGGGCGAAAAACGAGTCCGTCACGCTTGCCGCCAACAAGGACCACTTCGCCGCGCCGAAGGTCGATCGCTGGATCCTGCGTATCGTCCCGAACGCCGAAGCGGCACTCGGCATGCTGCGCTCGGGTGAAATCAACTTCATGGGCGAGTTCACCGGCGATCCGCAGGTGCTCATCGATGCCGCCAAGAAGGACGGCGACCTGGAGGTGGTATCCACCGTCGACATGGGCTTCCGCTACATCGCCTTCAACGAACGCCGTGCTCCTTTCAACGATCCGGCCTTCCGTCGCGCGCTGTCCGAAGCGGTCGACCGCCAGCTGATCGTCAAGGCCGCCTATCGCGGTTTCGCGGTCGCCTCGAACTCCATCGTCTCTCCGGCGTTGGAATACTGGCATGACAAATCGGTCGTCGACAGTTTCAAGGCCGGACAGGCGGTCGCGGCCAAGACCCTGAAGGATGCCGGCTATACGCTGGAAGGCGGCAAGCTCCATTATCCGGGCGACACCAAGGAAACCGTCGCCGCCAAATAATCCTCGCGGAGGCGGCGGATTGTTCGGCCGCCTCCCTTTTTTGCCTGACGCTTGACATCGGCAGCCTCGCCTTACCTCCCGAAGGCGGCGCCGAGCCAAGAGAAGGAATTTTTTCAGATGAAGAATTTCAAGGCTGTGGGCGGCAGGTTGCTGCAGCTTGCTCTCGTTTTATGGGCGGTGGTGACCATCCTGTTCCTGATGTTCCGGCTGATGCCGGGCAATCCGATGGCCGCCTATATCGACCCGAACTTTACGCTCGAGCAGCAGCAGCAGCTCATGGCCCAGTTCGGCCTCGACAAGCCGCTCTGGCAGCAATACCTGATCTATCTCGGCAACCTTCTGCAGGGCGAGTTCGGCCAGAGTTTTCGCTACCGCGAGCCGGTCGGCCAGCGCATCTGGATCCTGTTGCCGAACACGCTGATCCTCACCTTTTCCTCGCTGATCGTCGCTTACGTCTTCGGCATTCTCGCCGGCGCCTACCTTGCCTGGCGGCGCGGCAGCTGGGTGGAGCAGGCGGCCATTCCGCTGGTGCTTACCACCCGCGCCATGCCGGAATTCTGGCTCGGCATGGTGATGCTGGCGATCTTCTCGTTTTCGCTCGGCTGGCTGCCGGCGGGCGGCACGCGCGCGCCCGGCAACGAATATTCCGGTTTTCTCGACCTCTATACGTCGCGCGATTTCCTCGCGCATCTGGCGCTGCCGGCGGCGACGCTGGCGATCTACAGCCAGGGCCTGCCGCTTCTCCTGATGCGTTCCAACATGCTCGACGTGATGAAGGAGGACTTCGTCACGATGGCCCGCATCAAGGGCCTGTCCAACTGGACCGTGGTGGTGCGCCATGCGGCCCGCAATGCGCTGCTGCCGGTCATGACCTCGTTTGCGATCGCCGTCGGGTACCAGCTGCAGGGCAATGTCGTGGTGGAATCGGTGTTCTCCTGGCCGGGCCTCGGCCGCGAGCTGGTGAATGCGGTCGCCGCGTCCGACTATCCGCTGGCGCAGGGCGCGTTCCTGATGATCGCGCTCGTGGTGATCTTCATGAACCTGCTCGCCGACCTGCTCTATGCCTTCCTCGATCCAAGGATTTCCCATGCCTGAGATCGCCGCACCCGCCATCATCAAGCCGAGGCGAGCCAACATTCTTGCCCGGATGTTCCGGGCGCTGAGGCTGCCGATGAACGACCCGTTCGCGGTCGCCGGTCTCCTCATCTATCTGGTGTTCATGGTCGCCGCGGTGTTCGCCGACCAGATCGCCACGCACGACCCGACCGAAATCCTCTATACGCCCTCCTACGATCTCGCGGCGGACCTCCGGCCGGGGCAGGATGGTTTCCTCATGGGAACCACCAGCCTCGGCCGGGATATCTTTTCGCAGCTCGTCTACGGCAGCCGCTCGGCGCTGCTGATCGGTGTCACCGCCGCCTTCATGGTGGCGCTGATCGGCTCGATCATCGGTCTCGTCGCCGGCTATTTCGGCCGCTGGGTGGATGCCATCCTGATGCGGCTTGCGGACATCGCCTTCGGCATTCCCTTCCTGCCCTTCGTCATCGTGCTTGCGGCCTTCCTGCGCCCGTCGATCTGGAACGTCGTCATCGCCATGGCGCTGGTGCTGTGGCGCGATACCGCCCGCGTCATCCGCAGCCAGGTGCTGACGCTTCGGACCCGCGGTTATGTCGAGGCAGCAAGGGTGGTAGGGTCGTCGGACTTCAAGATCATCCTGCGCCACATCGCGCCGAACATCCTGCCGCTCTCCTTCCTCTATGGCTCGATCGCGATCGGCTGGGCGATCCTGACCGAGGCGTCGATCAGCTTCCTCGGCTTCGGCGATCCGGATTCGATCAGCTGGGGGTACATGCTGCAGGACGCGTTCGCCAGCCAGGCGCTCGCCAAGCAGGCCTATTACTGGTTCGTGCCCCCGGGCATCTGCATCATCCTCGTCGTCAGCGCGGGCTTCTTCATCACCCGCGGTTATGAAAACATCCTGTTTCCGAAGTTGAGCCGATGAGCGAGCCCCTTCTTTCCGTCAGGGACCTTCGGGTCAGCTATCAGGTGGGGCGCAATTTCGTCCATGCCGTGGATGGCGCCAGCTTCGACATTCCACGCGGCTCGATCACCGGCCTGGTCGGCGAATCCGGCTGCGGCAAGACCACCGTCGCCCGGGCGCTGACGCGGGTGATCGCCGAGAATGCGTCGATATCCGGCGGACAGATCCTGTTCGACGGCAAGGATCTCGCAAAGATCCCGGAAAAGGAGATGAACGCGCTGCGCTGGCGCGACATCGCCTTCATTCCCCAGAGCGCGATGAACTCGCTCGACCCGGTCTATACGGTCGAATACCAGCTCGCCGAAGTCCTGCGCCGCCGCGGCGGCATGGACCGGAAAAAGGCCCGGCTGCGTTCCGAGGAGCTGTTCGAGATGGTCGGCATCGATCCGGGCCGGCTTACCGACTATCCACACCAGTTCTCCGGCGGCATGCGTCAGCGCGTCGCGATCGCGCTGGCCCTGGCGTTGGACCCGAAGCTGATCATCGCCGACGAGCCGGTGACGGCCCTCGACGTCATCGTGCAGCGGCAGATCCTCGACCAGTTGAAGGAGCTGCAGACGCGGCTCGGTATCTCGGTGATCCTCGTCACCCATGACATCTCGGTCGTCGCCTATATCTGCGACCGCACTGTCGTCATGTATGCCGGCAAGGTCGCCGAATCCGGGACGATGCAGGCGGCGCTGACCGCGCCGTCACATCCCTACACGATGGGCCTGCGCAATGCCTTTCCGGATTTGCAGGGCGCCGCCTCCGGCATCCTGACGCCGATCGAAGGCGCGCCCCCCAATCTTGCTTCGCCGCCGGCGGGCTGCCGGTTCAAGCCGCGCTGTCCCTTCGCGCTCGACATCTGCGGCACGGAGCCGCCGGTTGTCGACGTGGCGCCGGGCCACCCGGTGCTCTGCCACCGTGCCAATGAGAGTGCTGCCTTGCGTATCGAAGCCGCCAGGACGGAGACATGGATGGTGCCGGCATGAACATGATCACCAAAAGGCCGGATATCCTGGTCTCGGTCTTCGATGCCCGGCTGCATTATGCCGTCGGCGGCGCCTTTGCGGCGATGCGCGGCAAGTCGACGGTGGTGAAGGCCGTCGATGGCGTCAGCTTCGATATCCGGCGCGGCGAAAGCGTCGGTCTGCTCGGCGAATCCGGCTGCGGCAAGACCTCGATGGGCCGGCTGCTGCTGAAGCTCGAAGAGAAGACCGGCGGCACGATCCATTTCGATGGCGAGGAGATCGGCGCCGTTCGCGGCGACAGGCTGAAGAAATTCCGCTCCAAGGCGCAGCTCATCTTTCAGAACCCGTTCGATGCGATCAATCCGCGTTTCGCCATCCGCCAGACTCTCTCCGAGCCGCTGGAAAACGCCGATATTCCGAAGCGTGAGCGCGAGGGCCGGATCATCACCGCGCTCGAACTGGTGAAGCTGCCCGAGCCGGCGCAATTCCTCGACCGTTATCCGCACCAGCTTTCCGGCGGCCAGCTGCAGCGCGTGGTGATGGCGCGGGCGCTGATCCTGCAGCCGGAATTCGTCGTGGCCGACGAGCCCGTTTCGATGCTCGATGTTTCGGTGCGCGCCGGCGTCTTGAACGTCTTTCGCGACGTGCGCGACCGGCTCGGCCTCACCGCCATCTATATCAGCCATGACCTGGCGCTGGTGCGTTACGTCTGCGAGCGGACCATCGTCATGTATCTCGGCCGGATCATGGAGGACGGGCCGACCGAGGACATCGTCCGCGAGCCGCTGCATCCCTACACGAAGGCGCTCGTCGCGGCCGTCCCTGTTCCAAACCCGGACCAGAGCCATGATCCGCTGCCGATNGGCCGCGGCGCGCCGGACCCGCGCAATCCGCCCTCCGGCTGCGTCTTCCGCGACCGCTGTCCGGCCGCTCATGCGCGTTGCGCGGCCGAAATACCGCAGCCGAAGCCGGTCGGTACCCGCACCGTCGCCTGTCACCTTTACTGATTGGAGTTGTCGATGTTCGCCGCCTTCTACACACGCACCGGTCCCGCCGCCGAGGTTCTCTCCGTCGGCGAGATGGCGGCACCCGTCGCCGGCCCCGGCGAGGTGCTGGTGCGGGTGCATGCGTCGGGCATCAACCCGGCCGACGTGAAGCGCCGGGGCGGCTGGCGCGGCATGGGCATGGACCACAAGCTGATCATCCCGCATACGGACGGCGCCGGCGAGATTGTCGATGTCGGCCCGGGCGTCGATCCGGCGCGCGTCGGGCAACGCGTCTGGATGTGGAATGCCCAGGGCGGTTATGGCGAGGCGGGCCGCGCTTTCGGCACCGCCGCTGAATTCATTGCCATCGCCTCCCATCAGGCCGTGAAGCTGGCAGATAGTTTGAGTTTCGCCGATGGCGCCAATCTCGGCGTGCCAGCCATGACCGCCTATCGCGCCGTTTTTGCCGATGGTCCGGTGACCGGACAGACGATTTTCGTGAACGGTGCGGCCGGCGCTGTCGGGCATTTCGCCGTGCAGATGGCGGTTGCCGGCGGTGCAAGGGTGATCGGTACGGTCAGCACGCCGGAAGCTGCGGCGCATGTGATGGAAGCGGGCGCTTTCGCGACCATCGACCGCAAACGGGAAGACGTGTCGGCCCGCATCCTCGAATTGACCGACGGGGAGGGTGTCGATCGCATCGTCGAGGTCGATTTCGGCGCAAACCTGGAACTCGACGCAGCCGCCCTCAAACGCAACGGCACCGTCGCTTCCTATTCGTCAAGCAGCAATCCGACCCCGGTGCTTCCCTATTACGCCTTCGCCTCCAAGGGCGCCAACCTGCGCTTCATCCAGGGTTTCCTGATCCCCGAGGATCAGCGACTGGCGGGTGAAAAGATGATCGCCGGGCTCGCCGAAACCGGCAGACTCAAGGTTGCGATCGGCGCGACATTCCTGCTCGACGATATAGCCAAGGCTCACGAGCGGGTCGAGCGCGGCGGCCTCGGCAATGTCGTCGTCCTGATCGGAGGCCAGCCATGAGCCGCTCGCCCATTCGTTCGATTCTCTCCACCAAGGATTCCAAGATGTACAATCCCAAGGAAAGCGAAAGCTCGCCCTCCAAGGCGAAACCAGAAGGGGCCGTCTGCGATCCCGTCTCGCTCGAAATCATCCGCGGCGCGATCGCCGCCGCTCAGTCGGAAATGGAGGCGCTGCTGGAACGCACCGCCATCTCCGCCTTCATCCGCGAGAAAAAGGATTTTTATACCGCGCTGTTCGACGGCGACGGCGTGATGGCGGTCGGTTCGATGGTGCCTGTTTTCGGCGACATGACCGGCCCGGTCTTCGACAAGTTCCCGGCCGAGACGATGAAACCGGGCGATCTCTACTGGTACAACGACTGCTACGGTTCGCGCGGCGCTGTCTCGCATTCCAACGACCAGGTCCTGCTGGCACCTGTCTTCAAGGACGGCAAGCGTTGCGCCTTCGTGATGAGCTGGGCTCACTTCGCCGATATCGGCGGCATGCGGCCGGGTTCGATCAGCCCGGATGCCACGGATATCTACCAGGAAGGCATCATCATCCCGGTCACTAAATTGATCGATCAAGGCGTCACCAACGAGGCGACGCTGGACATCTTCCATCGGAATTCGCGCTTTCCCGAACAGAGCATCGGCGACATGCGGGCGCTGATGGCGAGCGTCGATGTCGGCGTCAAGCGCATCGGCGAAATCCTCGATCGCTTCGGCGCCGACGTCGTGGAAGATGCGCTGGCGCAGCTTTTGACCCGCACCCGCAAGCTGGTGCGCTCCAAGCTCGCCGAGACCTTCGACTACGGCACCCACAAGTTCACCGATGCGATCGACAGCGACGGGCACGGCAATGGCCCGTTCAAGATGCGCCTCTCGCTGACCCGCGAGAAGCTGGCGAATGGCGAGGACAAGTTCACTTTCGATGCGACAGAGTCCGACGATCAGGCGCCCGGTCCGATCAATTTCCTGATGAACCGCGGCGTGCCGGGCATGGCGCTCGGCCTCTTCTATCTCGGCGGCGATCCCGGCCAGGTCTGCAATGCCGGCGGCCCGCAGGCGCTGGACGCTGTGAAGCTGCGACAGGGTTCCTTCCTGCAGCCAAACTTCCCGGCTTCGCTCGGCATGCGCGGCCTGACCATGATGCGTGTGCTGTCTGCCCTCAACGGCCTCGTCAACACAGCGGGCGGCAAGGCGCCAGCTGCGAACTCCGCCTATGTCATCACCATCATGCGCGGCAATTACAAGGATGATGCGGGCGACTTGAAGCGCTTCCTGCTTGCCGACGGCATCGGCGTCGGTTACGGCGCGCGACCGGATGCGGACGGTATCGATGCCGTCTATTTCGTGGCGCAGGAGAACTATCCGGTCGAGTTCCTGGAGGTCGGTTATCCGGTGCGGCTGCGCACCTACGGCATCGTCAAGGATAGCGGTGGCGCCGGAAAGTATCGCGGCGGCTGCGGCATCATCCGCGAATACGAGATTCTTGCGGAAGACATGATGCTGGCCGTGCGCATCGACAGCGTCAAGAACCCGCCCTGGGGTATCAATGGCGGCATGGGCGGCGGCACCGGCCGTGTCACCATCAATCCGGGCCGAACAGACCAGCGCATCGTGCCGCCGCTTTCGGATGGCAACCGGCTCGTCAAGGGCGATGTGCTGCGGATGGAGACCGGCGGAGGCGGGGGTTATGGCCATCCGTTCGACCGCAATCTCGATGCGGTTCTGGAAGACGTGCTCGGCGGTTTCGTCAGCGCCGAACTCGCCGAACGCCTCTACGGCGTCGTCGTGAAGGGCACCAAGGTCGATCAGGGTGCCACTTCGGCCCTGCGCGCCACCCGCCCCGCCACCCGTGCATTCCATCGTCAGGAGTATGTCGATGTCCTCGCCTGAGTCCTCAATCGATACGTCCCTTTCCGTCGCCGTCGATATCGGCGGCACCTTTACCGACGTTGCCCTTCTCGACCGCGCCACCGGCAAGGTCTGGCGGGCAAAGACGCCGAGCGTTCCCTCCGATCCTTCGGAAGCGTTCCTCAACGGCATCCGCCTCGCGCTTACCGATGCCGGCCGCGAAGCGTCCTCGCTCGGTCAGGTCCTGCACGGCACGACTGTCGCGACCAACATGATCCTGGAAGACAAGGGCGCCCGCACGGCTTTGGTCACCACCAAGGGTTTCCGTCATGTGCTGAACATCGGCCGACAGGACATTCCCCGCAAGGCCAACCTCTATACCTGGGTAAAACCGGAGCGGCCGGTGCCGGCATCGCGGATCGTCGAAATCGATGAGCGGATTGCAGCCGGCGGTGCCATTCTCGAGGCACTGGACGAGGACAGCGTACGTGTTGCGGCCGAGGCGATCCGCGGCATGGACGTGGAGGCGGTCGCCGTCTGCCTGCTGCATGCCTTCGCCAACCCGTCGCACGAGAAGCGCGCGGCCGAAATCCTTCGCGCCGAACTGCCGCNTTTCGCTGTCACTACCTCGACCGACGTGCTGCCGGTCGTGCGCGAATTCGAACGCACGCTGACGACCGTGCTCAACGCCACCGTGATGCCGGGCGTCACCACCTATGTGGGGCGCCTCGAAAAGCGGCTTGAGGACGAGAAGGTGGCTGCCCCGCTGCTTCTCATGCAGTCGAACGGCGGTGTTGCCGGTGCTGCCACCATCCGCCAGGCTCCGGCGCTGACGGCGCTGTCGGGTCCTGCCGCCGGCGTGGTCGGCGCGCGCTCGGTTGCGGCGGCCTGCGGCATCAAGGATATCATCACCGTCGATATCGGCGGTACCAGCGCCGATATCTGCCTGATCAAGGACGGCAAGATCGGCCTCACTCAGCATGGCAAGGTCGGTGAATGGCCGTTGCCGCTGCCGATGGTCGACATGGTGACGATCGGCGCCGGTGGCGGTTCGATCGCCAAGGTGGCGGATGGTACGCTGACCGTCGGCCCGCAAAGCGCCGGTGCCCGCCCGGGGCCTGCCGCCTATGGCCATGGCGGCGAGAACCCGACCGTGACCGACGCACATGTGGTGCTCGGCCATCTGCCGGCCCGCCTGCTCGGTGGCCGCATGGCGCTGGACGTCGAGGCTGCCCGTAAGGCGGTCGACGTCAAGGTGGCGACCCCGCTCGACCTTTCGACCGCAACGGCCGCCCGCGGTATCCTGGCGATCGTCGACAACCACATGGTCGGCGCCGTTCGTGTCGTTTCGGTCGAGCGCGGACATGATCCGCGCGATTTCACGCTGGTCCCCTTCGGCGGCGCCGGTCCGCTGCATGGCTGCGCGCTTGCCGAACTGCTCGGTATTTCCCGCGTGATGATCGCGCCGGCACCCGGCATACTCTGCGCCGACGGCCTGCTGGCCGCCGACCTCAAGGCCGAGTTCAGCCGCACGCTGCCGAAAGCCGGTGCCGTGGATGTAGCGACCGCCAACGGCATCATCGCCGACCTCAAGGCCCAGGCATCCGCCTGGTTCGACGCCGAAGGCGTGGCGGAAAAGGACCGCCGCATCGCGACCGTTGCGTTGCTGCGCTATCACGGCCAGGGCGGCGAGCTTGCCGTTGCCTGGGGCGAGACCCGCGAGGCGGTGGAAGCCGCCTTCGCCGCCGAACACAAGGCGCTCTACGGTTTTGCGCTCGAAGCGGCGATCGAGCTGGTGACCCTTCGCGTCGAAGCAGCCGGCATGATGGTGGAACCGCCGCCGGCGAACCTTGAGAAGGGTGCCGACGTTACCCCGTTCGACCATGTGCCGGTGCATTTCGAAAGCGGCGTGGGGAGCGTTCCGGTCGTCGATCGTTCGACGCTCGGTGCCGGCGCCACGTTCCAGGGACCGATGATCCTCACCCAGCTCGACACGACCACGCTCGTTGCTCCGGGCTGGAGCGGCACGGTGCACGGCTCCGGCGCCCTTCTTCTGACCCGCAAGCAGGGTGCGTGACATGACAGAAAACCAGACTGAGCAAAAGAGCGATCTGGAGCGCGTCTTCGCGCATATCGAGGAAAACCGCGACAGCTTCATCGAACGTGTAGTGGACTATGTCCGGCACCCCTCGATCAGCGCCCAGAACAAGGGCATCGCGGAAGTGGCGGCCATTCTCGTCGATATGCTGAACAGCATGGGTATGGAGGCGACCACGATCGCCACCAAGAACCACCCGATGGTGCTCGGCCGCATGGAAAAGCAGCCCGGCAAACCGACCGTGCTGCTTTACGGCCATTACGACGTGCAGCCGCCGGAACCCTATGAGCTCTGGGACAGCCCGCCCTTCGAACCGACCATCCGCAACGGGCGCATCTATGCCCGCGGCATCGGCGACAACAAGGGCCAGCATTTCGCGCAGTTGATGGCGCTGGAATCGCATCTGAAGGTGACGGGGGAATTACCCTGCAACGTCATCTTCCTGCTGGAAGGCGAAGAGGAGATCGGCAGTCCGCATATCGCCGAATTCGTCGCCGAGCACGCCGACAAGCTCGATGCTGCTGATCTGGTCGTCACCTCCGACGGCCCCCTGCATGAAAGCGATAGGCCGATCATTACCTTTGGCGTGCGCGGGGTCGCATCCTTCGAACTGCGTGCCAAGACCGCCAATCGCGACGCCCATTCCGGCAATTTCGGTGGGGTGATGCCGAATGCGATCTGGAAACTGGTGCATCTGCTCGCCACCATGAAGAACGACAAGGGCGAGATCACCATCGACGGCCTGCACGACATTGTCGTGCCGCCGAGCAATATGGAGCGGGAGGCCGTCTCGAAGCTGCCGCTCGATCTCGACGCGATCATGGCAGATCTCGGCCTCAAGGAACTCGATGCACCGCTCGACCGCGGCTATTTCGACAGGCTGATGTTCCATCCGACGCTGACCATCAACGGCCTGCATGGCGGTTACGGCGGGCCGGGCCAGAAAACGGTTCTACCCTGCGAAGCATTTGCCAAATGCGATATCCGCCTGGTCGAAAGCCTGACGCCGGATTACGTGTTCGAGAAGGTACGGGCGCATGTCGCCGCCCATGCGCCGGACGTTGAGTTCCTACCGCTCAACGCCATGCTGCCGTCAAAAACGCCGATGGATAGCCTGTTCGCACCGGTTATCCAGGACGCCATCTTCACCGCCCGCGGCGTTGAGCCGCTGCTCTATCCGACCGTCGGCGGCTCGCTTCCGGATTACGTGTTCACGAAGATCCTGAAAAAACCGGCCTTTGTGGTGCCTTACGCCAACGCGGACGAGGCGAACCATGCGCCGAACGAAAATTTGAAGCTCGATCTGTTCATCGACGGCATCAAGACAGGTGCGGCACTGCTAACGAAGCTGAGTGAGATGAAGAGTCTAGCTCGATGACCGACATGGTGATGGCCGGAAAGGACGAGCGCCTTGAAGCCGACGGGGTGGTAGCCGCCCTTACGACGGGTATGGCTGTTACGGTCGAGATCAAAACCGGCTCCCGTCGCATCCTGGAATATCTGTTCTCTCCGCTTGTGGAGGTTGCCTCTCGAGCATTTCGCGAGCGATAGCGAAGCTTTAAGTGCGGTGGCGCAGGATGAAGTGCGGGCAGAATATAAACCTATCCTAGGTCCTGAACGGAGCCGAACCGACGACCCCGCCATTGTTATTTGTTCCCGTAGAATGAAAAACCCGGTGTAGCAGAGCCTTAGGAAATCCAGTCGTGGTCTTTGTTCGCCACTGCTGTGCCTGGAACATCCGGCGACTCACAGCCTGAGAAGAAGTCGCAGTTCTTGCCGTGTTCACCGAAAGCGTCATCGATATGATCGATATACCAAATGCCGGTCAGCCAATACCAGGCGCAAGCGCATTCTGCTAACACACGCTGGACCCGCTCCAGCCTGAGACGGCCTTTGGCTCCAGAAACTCCTCGATCCCCCAGACGCCACCTTCGCGTGCCCGGCCCGATGCCTTGACGCCGCCGAAAGGCGCGCCGGCTGCGCGGGACACGCCATTCATCTCCACCATGCCGGACTTTAGCTTCAGCGCCACACGATTACGCTTTGCGCCATCCCGGGTCTGCACGTAATTGCTGAGACCATAGGGCGTATCATTGGCGATCGCGATTGCTTCGGCCTCAGTGTCGAAGGGAATGATCGACAGGACCGGCCCGAAAATCTCTTCACGGGCGATCGTCATGTTGTTGTTGACATCGGCAAAGACCGTCGGGCGAACGAAATAACCGCGGTTCAGATTGGCCGGGCGGCCGAGACCGCCGGCGACCAGGCGCGCGCCTTCGTCGATGGCCTTGCCGATCAAGTCCTGAACCCGTGCATATTGGGTGTCGGAAACCAGCGGGCCGATATGGGCACCATGCTTGCTGGCGAGATCGACGGCGAGGCCGTCGGCGACGGAACGGGCAATCTCGACAGCATCGTCGTAAATCGACCGCTGGACGAGCATGCGCGTCGGCGCATTGCAGCTCTGCCCGGTATTGTTGAAGCAGTGCGCCACGCCGCGGCGCACCGCATCGCTGTCAGCATCTTCGAACACGATGTTGGCGCCCTTCCCGCCGAGCTCCAGCGCGACGCGCTTCAGCGTTTCGGCGGCCGCCTTGGAAATCGCCTTGCCGGCGCGGGTCGAGCCGGTGAAGCTGATCATCTCGACATCCGGATGGGTCGACAGACGGGTTCCGACGCCCGCGCCGTCACCGTTGACGAGATTGAACACGCCTGCGGGAATGCCCGCCTCATCGATGAACTCGGCAAACAGCATGGAGGAGAGCGGCGCGACTTCGGACGGCTTCAGCACCATGGTGCAGCCCGCCAGCAGCGCCGGCGTCACCTTGAGCGTCACCTGGTTCATCGGCCAGTTCCACGGCGTGATCAGACCGACCACACCGATCGGGTCCATAACGATACGGTTGTCCGGCGCGTTGTCGCCAAACGGCCTGACGAACTTGAAATCACGGAAGGCATTGATGAAATTCGTTATATGCCAAGCGCCGGCACCGACCTGGCTCCTCAGCGCCATGTCGATCGGCGCGCCCATTTCCCGCGAGATCGCCTGGGCCATTTCCCCGGCGCGGCTCTTGTAGATCTCGAGCAGACGCTCGACCTTGGCAAGCCGTTCTGCCGGCGCGGTGTTCGACCAAAGCTCGAAGGCGCGCTTGGCGGCCGCGACCGCGCGGTCCGTATCCGCTTCGGTACCGAGCGAGATAACGGCAAAAGCCTCCTCGTTCGAGGGATCAATAACGTTCAGGTTCTGCGCACCCTCGGGCTGCGCCCATTGGCCATCAATATAGAATTTGCGTTTATCGAGCATGCTCATGTCCACCCTGCTTAATGTATGAGATCGTTAGCCAGTCAAATCTGCTCTGCATCGAGGACCAGATGCCCCGGCGAGACTTCGCGATATCGGGACGGCTGCGCGACATGGTCGCGCGGGTGAATCGGCGAGCGTAACGGAAGATAATCCGTCGTGCTGCGCAGGGATTTCTGACGCGGGTCGGCGATCGGCACGGCCGCGAGCAAAGCCTGCGTATAGGGATGCTGCGGCGTTTCGAAGATCGCCGCGCGGGGGCCGATCTCGACGACTCGGCCAAGATACATGACCGCGACGCGATGGCTGATCCGTTCGACCACCGACATGTCATGGCTGATAAACAGGAAGGAAATGCCGAGATCCCTCTGCAATTCCATCATGAGGTTGACCACCTGCGCCTGGACGGAAACGTCGAGCGCCGAGACCGCCTCGTCCGCGACGATCAGCTTTGGATTGAGCGCCAACGCGCGGGCAATGGCAATCCGCTGGCGCTGGCCGCCCGAGAGTTCATGCGCATAGCGATGCGTGAAGGAGGTCGGCAATTGCACCCGTTCGAACAGCTCATGCACCCGCTGCTGCAGAGCGCCACCGGCCAGAAGGCCGTAATTGCGCAGCGGCTCCGCCACCTGATCGAACAGGCGCATCTGCGGATTGAGGCTGGCATAAGGATCCTGGAACACCATCTGCATCTGGCGCCGCATGGCGTGCAGGTCCCGATCCGACTGGGCGAGAACGTCGCGTCCATCGAGCCAGATCTCGCCGGAGGTCGGCTGCACCAGCCGCAGGATCGACCGGCCGCATGTCGACTTGCCGCAACCGGACTCCCCGACGATGCCGAGCGTCTGGCCTCGATGCAGCGAGAAGCTGACATCCTCAACCGCATGGACATTGGCGGCGATCTTGCGCATCAGGCCCTTGCGAACCGCAAAACGTGTCGTCAGGTTTTTCACCTCCAAAAGAACCGACGGATCGAGCGTAATGGTCGGACCAGCGGCCGGTTCAGCCGCGACACCGGCCGCGTGAGGGGCCAGACCAGTATCCTTGCCGTTGGCGGCAAACACGCGCATCGGCTCCGGCGCGGTCTTGCCGCGCATTTCCCCGAGCCGGGGAACAGCGGCCAGCAGCGCTCGCGTATAGGGATGGTTCGGGGCAGCAAAGATCTCTTCGACGCCCCCTTCCTCGACCTTTTCGCCGCGATACATAACGACGACCCGGTCCGCCATCTGCGCGACGACCGACATGTCATGGGTGATGAACAGGACCGAAGCGCCGCTTTCGCGTTTCAGCCGGTCGATCAGCGTCAGGATCTCGGCCTGGATGGTCACGTCGAGGGCCGTCGTCGGCTCGTCGCAGATCAGCAGACGCGGTTCGCAGGCCATTGCCATGGCAATGACGATCCGTTGGCGCATGCCGCCGGACAGTTCGTGCGGATATTGCCGCAGACGGCGTTCAGGCTCGCTGATCTGCATCTGGCGCAGGAGACCTAAAGCTTTCTCGCGCGCCGCAGCATGGCTCATCGACCGGTGGGTCGTGATGACCTCGACCAGTTGCCGCTCGATCGTGAAGACCGGGTTGAGCGCCGTCATCGGCTCCTGGAAAACCATGCCGATCTCGTTGCCGCGAATGGTGCGCATCGTTGCGGCATCGGCCTTCGCCAGGTCTATCCGCTGTCCATCGGCCCGGCTGAATTGCAACCGTCCGGATGCGATGCGGCCACCACCGAACTCGACCAGCCGCATCAGCGACAGGGCCGAGACGGATTTCCCCGACCCCGATTCACCGACGACGCAGAGGCATTCGCCCGGCATGATGTCGAAACTGACGTCCCGTGCGCCCACGATCTTGCCGGCACCGGTCTGAAATTCCACGCTCAGATTATCGATCGAGACAAGCGGTTCAGATTGCTCATATTTGCGCGCGTCAACGGCGCCGGAGATCTCAGCCATCAAAATTTCCGGTCGTCGCGCTTCCTAGCAAAGCCACCGCTCAGAGCCGCTTTCAGCGGCAGCGCGGGGTCTGCGGAGCGCTTTCAGCACGACGTTGACCGGCCCCTCAAAAAGTAACGTTTTTTACACATTGACTATCTTTTGGGGTTTTTGCAATCTATTTTACAAAAATGCNGGAGCAGCAAAAAGGGGTGAAGACGCGGTGAGACCGGACGCAGATCCATCGGCAATTGCCACACCTCAGACCTGGGCGGCGGGGCCGCGACTTAACGCGCCCCGCAAAACCGTGGGGATGTGATGTTCCATTACACCATCAGACGGCTGGCGATGGCCTTGCCGACGCTTTTGCTGATCAGCCTGATCATCTTTCTTCTTCTCGGGCTTGCCCCCGGCGACCCGATGGCGCAGCTGCCGCTGACAATCCCGCCGGAAGTCAAGGAGAAGATGCGGCTTTCGCTTGGCCTCGGCGATCCTCTCCTGACGCGCTATGCGCTGTGGCTGAAGCAGTTCTTCTGGATCGAACCCCTGCATGTCACCGATGCGCTGTTCGGCTCGAACCTGAGCGGCGAGAGCCAGCGGATCGTCTCCTGGCAGTCGCGCGCGCCGGTGGCCGATATCATCGCCCAGCGCCTGCCCCAGACGCTCTGGGTCGTGGGCGTCGCCTATATCGTCGGCATCGCCATCGCCCTGCCGATCGGCATCCTGTCGGCCTACAGGCAATATAGCTGGTTCGACCAGCTCGGGACGCTGGTCTCGATGATCGGTTTCTCGGTGCCGACCTTCTTTACCGGCGTCGTTCTGATAGTGCTCTTCTCGGTCGGGCTGAACTGGTTTCCGTCGCTTTACGACACGACGCTTCAGGTAACCGACTGGCAGAGCTTCTTTGCCCAACTGCGCCAGATGGTGCTGCCTGTCATGGTTCTGGC
>Ga0055536_1000735_pt1 | contig 22011 bp, 17 predicted proteins | sample AraplaCvi_mLB_r2_FD_55037 | JGI IMG/M metagenome (GOLD analysis project Ga0055536, IMG submission 55037) | Arabidopsis root microbial communities from North Carolina, USA - plate scrape MF_Cvi_mLB_r2 | ecosystem: Host-associated > Plants > Roots > Endosphere | place: USA: North Carolina...
CGGTGGCGCTGCACCAGCGTCACGCAGGCCACGGCGATCACCATGCCCCAGACGTAGGCGCCGCCGTCGCCGGCGAAGATCTTGCCGCGCGGGTAGTTCCAGACCAGGAAGCCGAAGGTGGCGCCGACCAGGCAGATCACCATCGCGGCCAGCTGCCGGTCGCCCAGCTGCAGCGCGACGTGCGAGATCGCCAGGCACACGAGCACGGCCACGGTGCCGGCCAGCCCGTTGTAGCCGTCGATGATGTTGAAGGCATGCGGCAGGCCGCCGATCGCCAGGGCCGCGAAGACCAGCGAGGCATAGGGCAGCAGCGCGAGCCAGCCGTCGAGCGTCTCGAAGCCGGTGCGCGCCACGCCCAGCCCCTGCACCCAGCACACCAGCAGCGCCGAGCCGATCGTCAGGCCCAGCCGGTAGCGCACCTTGACCTGCTGCGTCACGTCTTCGACGATGCCGCCGAGCACGGCGGGCAGGATGCACACCAGCGTGAGCATCGAGGACTTGAGCGGCCAGGCGATGTTCAGCGGCTCGATCAGGCCGGCGCCCAGCCAGGCCGCGCTCATGCCGAGCATGATGCCGGCCCCGCCCAGGCGCGGCACGTGGCCCTTGTGGAAACGCTGGGGCATGTCGGCGCCGTAGCGGCGCGCGTGTCTGCGCGCGCGGCGCATGAACAGCTGCACCGCGATGGCGGAGACGAAGAAACTGAGGATGATCAGGGCAATCATGTGTGGGGTTGGGGGAACCCTAGAATTCCCGAGCGAAATTAGACCATGCCCACGCCCCCTTCTTCACCCCACGCCCCGGTCACCCTGTCGATCGTGAGCCACGGCCAGCTCGCGCTGGTGCTGCCGCTGCTCGAGCAGCTCGACCGGCACAGCCGGGACGCGATCGCCAAGGTCGTGCTCACGCTGAACATTCCCGAGGCCGATCTGCTCGCAGGACGCCAGTGGGGCTTTCCCATCGAGCGCATCGAGAACGCGGCGCCCCTGGGCTTCGGCGCCAACCACAACCAGGCCTTCGCGCGCTGCGACACGCCCTGGTTCCTGGTGCTCAACCCCGACATCCGCTTCGACGCCGACGTGCTCGCCCCGATGCTCGCCCAGGCCGCGCCCGACGCCGGCCTGATGACGCCGCGCATCCTGGAGTCGGGCCGGCCCGAGCCCGAGCCGCACCGCGCGCTGCTGACCCCCTTCGAGATCCTGGGCCGCAAGAAGCCCGGCTACCAGCCGCCGGCCGTGCCGGCCTGGATTCCCGGGCTGTTCATGCTGTTTCGCAGCGAGGCCTACCGCAAGATCGGCGGCTTCGACGAGCGCTTCTTCATGTACGGGGAAGACTTCGACATCTGCGCCCGCACCCGGCTGGCCGGCTGGAAGCTCCAAGTGGCCGAAGACCTGCGCGCGCGCCACGACGCCCAGCGCGCCAGCCACCGCAGCAAGAAGTACCTGTACTGGCACGTGACCAGCCTGCTCAAGGTGTGGCTGTCGGGCGCTTTCTGGCGCTACTGGCGGCTGCAGCGCGCCGCCGCCTGAAAAGGCACGGCGGCGTTTGCGAGGACAATCGGGGCCGAAAAGCCCCGCACGAAAAGCCCGCAAGCGCCGCTTTCAGCACCGACGATGACGACCACGAGCAGCCCGACCTCCCTCCCCGAACACGCCCACCTGGTTCACCCGAAATACCGCCCGGACATCGACGGGCTGCGCGCCGTCGCGGTGCTCTCGGTGCTCGGCTACCACGCGTTCCCGCAGTGGATCAAGGGCGGCTTCATCGGCGTCGACATCTTCTTCGTCATCTCGGGCTTCCTGATCACCACCATCATCCTGGGCAGCTTCCAGGGCGACGGCTTCAGCTACCGCGAGTTCTATGCGCGTCGCGTGAAACGCATCTTCCCGGCGCTGGCGCTGGTGCTGCTGGCCACCATGGCCTTCGGCTGGTTCGCCCTGCTGCCGCACGAATGGGAACAGCTGGGCAAGCACGTGGCCGCGGGCGCAGGCTTCGTGTCGAACTTCGCCTTCTGGAGCGAGGCCGGCTACTTCGACAACGCCGCCGAGACCAAACCGCTGCTGCACCTGTGGTCGCTGGCCATCGAAGAGCAGTTCTACATCTTCTGGCCCGTGCTGCTGGGCCTGGCCTGGAAGCGCAAGTGGCGCATGCTCGCGGTGCTCGGCACGGTGGCGGCGATGTCGTTCCTGCTCAACGTGACGACCATCCACAGCCACCGCACGGCCGCGTTCTATTCGCCGCTGTCGCGCTTCTGGGAACTGATGATCGGCGGCATGCTGGCCTACGCGCGGCTGCACCGCCCGCCGCCGAAGCCGGGCTGGAGCCGCCACGCGCAGTCGATTGCCGGCCTCGTACTGATCGTGCTGGGCCTGTGCTACATCCGCGGCGGCAAGGCCTTCCCGGGGTTCTGGGCCATCCTGCCGTCGGTGGGCGCCTTCTTCTGCATCGCGGCCGGGCCGAGCGGCGTGCTCAACCGCTACGTGCTCGCGTCCAAGCCGATGGTGTGGGTCGGGCTCATCAGCTATCCGCTCTACCTCTGGCACTGGCCGCTGCTAGCCTATGCGCGCATCCTCGAAGGCAAGCTGCCATCGGACGGCATCCGGGCGCTGATGCTGGTGGCGTCGTTCGTGCTCGCCTGGCTGACCTACCGGTTCGTCGAGCGCTACACGCGCCGCAGCGAGAACCCGACGGTGACGGCGGGGCTGGTGGCCGTGATGATCGGCTTCGTCGTGCTCGGCCTGCTGGCGACCACGCGCTACTACGTCGGCCGCCACAGCGATCCCTACTTCAACAAGACCGCCGCGGCCGCCAAGGACTGGGCCTACCCGGACGGCCTGAGCCCGATCAAGGTCGACGGCGAGGTGCTGCAGCAGATCGGGCAGGGCAAGCGGCGGGTGCTGTTCTTCGGGGACAGCCATATCGAGCAGTACGGGCCGCGCGCGGTAGAACTGAGCAAGATCGCGCCCAACACACTCGATTCGCTGTCATTCACGACCTGGGGCGCCTGCCCGCCGGTTCCCAACGTTGTCGACGAGCAGAACAACCTGTGCGCGGAGCGCCGTGACGGCGGCATGCGCCTGGCGATGAGCGACAAATTCGATGCCGTCGTCTTCGGCGGCTGCTGGAACTGCTACTTCTCGGTGACCCGCAAGCCCACCGCCGAAGACGCCGCGGCGGACCGTTACTACTACTTCGACGGCAAGAACAAGCACCGCTTCATGGGCGGTAACGGCGCGGAACTGGCCCTCAGCACACTCGAGACCGTGATGACCACACTTTCCAAGCACAAGCAGGTCTACCTGCTGCTGGACAACCCGGTCGGCGCAGGCTTCGGTCCCGAAGAGTTCGTGAAGGGGGGCCGCCTGGGCAGCATGACCGTCGGTCGCATGTCGTCGACCGCGCCCTGGGCTTCCGAGCAGAAGGCGCTGCACGAGCGCATGCGCCAGATGGCGCAGCGCAGCGGCGCCATCGTGATCGACCCGATCCCGACGCTGTGCGAGAAAGACCAGTGCACCCGGGCGGACGCCGACGCCACGCCGATCTACAAGGACGCCGGGCACCTGCGCGCCGAGTACGTGCGCAAGCATGCCACCTACATGGACCCGGCGATGACGACGCCGGTGCCGGCGCGCTGAGGACGGGGCTGCGGCGGCCTCCAGGCCGCCGCGGTGCGCATCAGGCCTTGTAGAGCTTGCGCAGGCTGCGAATGCCCGGCAGCTTCGTCACTGTGCCGACCAGACGCACCACACCCGGCGGGCAGTGGTTGAGCAGGAACAGCGTGATCCGCAGGCGCAGCTTCTTCTTGCGCCCCACGTACGGGTTGGAAAGCACCATCGCGCCGTACTCGTTGAGGATCGCGCTCATCTCCTCGCGGTACTGGTCATCGTTCTTGATCGACTCGATCGCGTGGTTGACGAAGTACGGCTGGAAGCGCGGCACCAGGAAATCGCGCAGGTAGTAGCGCCCCCGCAGGTGCTCGTCGGGGAACATCTGGACGAGTTTCTTGAAGTACTTGAAACGGCTGCGGATCATCCGGATGCCGAACGAGGTGCTCGCCGTGTGGATGCACCAGACGGTGACGGCCTTGTCCACGAAGTAGTTGCTGAACCCCTTGCGGAAGATGCGCAGGAACAAGTCGTCGTCCTCGAAGCCCATGAATTGCGAGTCGAAGCCGTCGACGGCCTCGAAGGCCCTGCGGCTCACCAGCGCGGCCGAGGGCAGCACGAACATGTCGTTGCGCAGCAGGTCGTTGATATTGCGCTTCGGGTGCGTTGCGTGCTCCTTGATCACGCCAGTGCGGATCACGTTGCCATCGGCATCGGCCTCGTACAGATCGGCATAGACATAGCCGAACAGCCGGTCGCCAGGCGGGATCGCGGCTGCCAGCGTCTCGATGTGATTGGGCAGGTAGAAGTCGTCCTGGTCGAGAAAGCAGATGAAGTCGGAGGTGGAGGCCTTCACACCGGCGTTGCGGGCCGAGCCCTGGCCGCCGTTCTCCTTGTCGAGGATGCGGAACGGGTAACGGGCCGCCAGCCCATCGAGCGCGGCGCGCTCCTCCGGGCGGGAGCCGTCGTTGACCACGATCACCTCGTGCGCCGGCACCGACTGCTCGAACACGCTCTTCACCGAGCGCTCGATGAAATCGGCGCCGTTGTAGAACGGAATGATGACCACGACGTTCGGCCAGGCCATCGGCTCGCCGGGCGGGGAAGGGTTCGCGGGGACGTTGGTTGGGTTCATTGTTGTTGTGTCAGACAGATTCGAAAAGATCGCGGACCACGCCGCGCACCCCGCGGCCGAACTTGTCGTAGCGACCGGTCATGGCTTCTCGCAGGATCGGCACGCACCGGGCCAGGCGCGAGGCGGGCAAGGCGGCACGGAAGCGCTGGTGCACGATCTTGCTGCGCACCTTGTCGATGATCTCGGGGGGCACGCGATCGCCCAGTTGCAGCAGGCGCTCCAGCAACAGCTCGGCCTTGATCGCGCGCTCGACGTGCGTGTTGCCCCGCGAGGCGAGCGCCTTGCGCACTTTTTCCTTGTAAGTGTCGCGGCGGGCGCCGATCTGGTTGGATTCGTGCTGGCGGTAGTCGATGAGCGGCTCTTCCAGCAGGTCGACCCGCGACGTCGTCGACGCGATGATGGCCAGCCATTCGTCGTGCACCCACTCGACGGGCAGCGGCAGTGCATCGGCGAGCAGCGTACGACGGAAAACCGTGGTGGCGCCGGTCACGAGGTTGCGGCGCAGGAACACATCGAAGGCCCGGCCGGTGTGAATCCGCTCGATCTCGGACGGCGTGACCTCGAGCGCGTGGAACAGCGTGTTGCCCAGGTCGCGGCCTTGGGAATCCACCAGGCGCGCGTCGGTGTGCAGCAGCCAGAGGTTGTCATCCTGCACGAAGGGCGCCACCATCCGCTCGAGCCGGTCAGGCACCCACACGTCGTCCTGGTCGCTCAGCGCGATCAGGTCGCCGGCGCAGGCCGAGATGGCCTGCTCGAAGTTCTTGACGACCCGCAGGGCCACGGGGTTCTCGAAGACCCGCAGGGCGATGGGCGGGCCGGGACGCTCCGCTGCGCATTCGGCGACCGTGGCGCGTACCACATCGACCGAGCCGTCGCGCGAGGCGTCGTCAGAGAGCACGATTTCGATCGGTGGGCGGGTCTGCAGGCAGATGCTGCGCACCTGTTCGCGCAGGAAGCGGGCGCCGTTGTAAGTGCACAGGGCGACGGAGACTTCGAGGGGACGGGACATACGCATGGGTTGATCGATTTTCTGTCGGGCATGCTGCCGATGGCAGCCGCAGCCCGTCCGATCGGGGAGCGGGGGGCTCTTCGATGGTTACGAATTGCAGCGGAACCGGAGCCGGTAAAATTATCTCTCAGTTGATACTCTGAATAAAATGCGCGGGCTCGCACGAGCACCGTCCCGGCCCCTGCGGCCATAGCCCTCCAAGAAATCCCGCTTGACCCCCTCGGCCACGAAGCGCTTTTGCTCATCGCCGTTTCATGCGGCGGTGGGACCCTGACCCTGCGCATCACCTTCCGCATGGCAGACAAAGACACTGACGCACACGCATGAGCCAAGTTCATTCCAATCTACATCGAAGCCCCCTGGCCGACTGGTGGGAAGGCACCCGCCGCACCGACATCTGGTGGACGCTGGCCTGGTTCGATATCGTGCTGCGCTATCGCCGCTCCATGCTGGGGCCGCTGTGGCTCACGCTGAGCATGGGCGTCATGATCGGCGGCATGGGGCCGCTGTATGCCTCGCTCTTCGGCACCCACCTGGACAAGTTCTTCCCGCACCTGGCACTGGGCGTGATCTTCTGGGGCACGTTCTCCGCGGTGGTCACCGACGCCTGCAATGCCTTCGTCGGCTCGTCCAACTACCTGAAGCAGGGCTACTTTCCCATCAGCCTGTTCGTCTGGCGAGGCTTGGCGCGCAACCTGATCCAGTTCCTCCACCAGATCGTGCTGTACATCCCCGTGGCCATCTGGGCGGGTGTTACGCTGTCGTGGTCGGTGCTCCTGATCATTCCCGCCTTCGCGATCCTCATCATCAACGCGCACGCCCTGGGCCTGTTGCTGGGCCTCATCTGCACGCGCTACCGCGACGTGACCCAGATCATCACCAGCCTCATGCAGATGCTGATGTTCCTCACGCCCGTGTTCTGGCTCCCCGAGAACCTTCCAAGCCGCGCCAAGTACGTGCTGTGGAACCCCTTCGCACAGATGCTCGACCTGCTGCGCACGCCGCTCATGGGCGGCGTGGCGCACCTGCACAGCTGGATCGGCATCGCCGTGTGGACCGTGCTGTGCGTGTCTATCGCAAGCGTGCTGTTCGTCAAATACCGCCGCCGCGTCGTCTACTGGCTCTGATCCATGGCATCCATTTCACTCAAAAACGTTTCGGTCAGCTTCCCCATCTACGGGGCGGGCTCGGCATCGCTCAAGAAAACGCTGGCGGCTTCGGTCACCGGCGGACGCTTCGGCAAGGAAACCGGGGTCACCGTGGTGCAGGCGCTCAGCGGCCTCAACCTGGAGCTCAAGAGCGGTGACCGGCTGGGCCTGGTCGGTCACAACGGCGCGGGCAAGTCCACGCTGCTGCGCACGCTGGCAGGGGTCTACGAACCTTCAGCGGGTGAATTCACGCGCCAGGGCTCCGTGGCCAGCCTGATCGATCCCGCACTGGGCATCGAGATGGACGCCACCGGCATCGAGAACATCATGCTGCGCGGCCTCGTGATGGGCATGAGCATGAAGGAGATCGAACGGCTCACGCCCGAGATCTGCGAGTTCAGCGGCTTGGGCGAGTACGTCAACATGCCCGTTCGCACCTACTCGACCGGCATGATGATGCGGCTGGCGTTCTCGATCTCGACCAGCGTCGAAGCCGACATCCTGCTGATGGACGAATGGCTGTCGGTGGGCGATGCCGCGTTCACCGAAAAGGCAGAGAAGCGGATGCGCGACGTGGTCTCCAAGTCGGGCATCCTGGTGCTGGCATCGCACTCGCCCGAGCTGATTGCCAAGGAGTGCAATCGCGTGATCCATATGGAACACGGGCGGATCGTCGAAAGCTGAAATTCAGCGTGAAGGGCCGGTAGTGCACCGGGCCACATGCGGCATGGCATGCCGGCCCCGACCCGCACGCCGTGCCAGCCTCACCGGCGCTGGAAAACGACGAGGAAGCAATCGCCTTCCTTCTCCTGGTAGCTGTGCGCCGGGCGGTAGTAAACGCTGGAATTGCCATTGCCCCGAGCGAAGTCCAGCGGCAAGAACGCCTGGGACTCCAGCACATCAAAGCCGTGCTTCGCTGCCCGTTCCTGCCACCACGGCAGCGGCTCCAACGTTTGGTGCAAGGGCGTGCCATCTTCCGTGAAGCCGCCGTCCACCTGGGAGATGGAGCAGGCGAAGATGCTTCCCGGACGGGTATGGCGCGCAAGATTGGCAAACAGGCCCTCGACCCCCTCCGCCGTCAGATGCTCGAGCACTTCCCAGGCCGAGATCACGTCGAACTTGAACGTCTCGATCTCGCCGCGACCCAGTGCAAAAGGGCGGGTCACATCACACGTGAAAAGAGAATCGCGCAGGAGCCGCCACTCAGCACGTTGCTGCAGCCTGGAGATGTCGCTTCCCTCGAGGCCAACGCCAATATGACCCCGCAGGACTGCGTCGAGCACCATCCCGCCCGCCGAGCAGCCGAGGTCCAGGAAGGACAACTGCTTGCCTGAACCAGCAAAGTAGTCCTCGCACGCGCGGATGAAGCGCGGGTGCCGCGTGTGATCGAGAACGGTTCCGACGGGATGGATGTGATCCGGGCTGTCATAGGCCACCGGATAGTCCGTCACGCACTTGAAGCCCTTCAGGCTGTCGAGGTCGATGTTCGACATCAGCGCAATCAGGATATCTCGTTGCACCCAATCCAGATGCCCGTGCAGTTCCGCGACGGATGTCTGAACGTCGCTCAGGCGGGCGACCGCATCCGTCGAGTTCCGAGAGAGCGCCGTCATCTGTGCCTGGAGCGCGGCAATCTGTGCAGCGGTGTCCCTGGACCCCTGAGCCAAGCCCGACACTTGCGCGCGGACATCGACAAAGAAGCTGGGCAGGCCATCGGTCGAGCTTCGCAGCTCGCTGAAGTCACGCCGCAGGCTGCCGACATCGCTTCGCAGGTCCCTGCCATCGGTGTCGATTCTTTCCGCCAGATGACCGACTCGATGTTCGATGCCGGCCAGCCTGTCGACCACCCTCAGCTTGAAGGGGCGGTAGAGCGGCCACAGCATCCGCTTGACCACGGCGCGAATGGACAGGGGCGTCGCAGGCGGTGACCCCACTTGCGCCTGAAAGTCTGCGGCGTCCTTCGCATGCGCGTCCGATTGCGTTTGCGCGGCGCCCAGGCCACCTTCGCCCAGCGGCTCTTGCAGTGCCTCAGGGGGAGCGATCCAGTCGAGGGGGTACTTCAGCTCTTCCAACAGCGCCCGTGTCTGTGCCAGGTCTTCACTCGCAAAGTTGCGCGACGAAAACACCTTGCGCTTCAGGAAAGGCGAGCCCTTCTGAAGAAGCGTGTTCTGATAGGTCGAGATATCCGCACCGAACGGAATGTCCAGAACGGATCTGTCGATCAATGATGCAAAGGAAAATCCGTTCTCGGCCAGCAGCTTGCTGAAACCGATCTCGTACTTTTCACATATTTTCTGCTTGGATTCCTCGACCGCGATGGATTCGAAGAAATTCCGAAAAAACGGACTCTCGACAACAGGCCGATTCAGCGTCAGGAAATAACTCTGCAGGTGACGGGCGTTGCCATAGTTTTCGGTGATACCCCACGCATCTAGGCCGGCCGTATCCATGCGGTTGAAAATTTCTGCCAGATCCCGCACGGGGCCATAGTTGCTGTCATTCGCGAGGATGACAGCGTCGTATTTTTCTATTTCCTGCCACCCAAGCCGAAAAATCAATTTTTGCCAGGAGCCAAAGTCGTATTTTTCATGTGCCTGTGCCCATCGCCCCTGGGTGACTGCATCCAGCTTCTGGAGCTCTTCTTCGTTGGCATGATTTGCCGCCTGATAATAGACGTCGGCAAATTTAGAGAGCTCTTTCAGATAGTGAATGACATAGTCATCGACCCGATTCTCGGGGCTATATCCAGCAAAAAGGCACAAACGCTTCATTCAATATCCTCTTTTTCCTTCTTCCAGACCGGAAGTATGCCGAATACGCGATACATGTGATGCCGACTGTCGGTAATCTTGCTCATCAGAGGCAATTTTCCAAAGATATAAAGCGTGGTGCAGATGCTCTCGCCGGGAACGGTTTGCAAATTGAGCAAAGGCCAGCGCCCATTGAGAAAGTAGCCGCGCAATTCACCAATGCGGCGGCGCCTGAAGGTGTCACCGAAGGACCCCTTCGCAGCCAGCGCATCCAGTTCGCTCGCCTGGGCAGCATTTGCATCCGGCGCGACACCTGTTCCGTATTTCTTGTGAAGCTGCTCGGCGCTCATCGTGCCGTTCCAGTTGCTGCTTCCCTGGTCCAGGCTGCGGTAGTAGATCTCTTCGTCTGTCAGTTTCGAAAGATCCCGGTACCACGGCAAATGCCTCGCCTCATAGGGGTAGCCCATCCGGAACGCCGAGAAAAAGTCGGACGTGCGCCATTGCGCTCGTGGGCGATACAACGCAAATGTCGTGTCCACGGGCGCATCGTAAACGGTCAGTTCGCCGTGATTCTTCAACTTCTCGTAAAACCGCCCTTCCCACTTGAGCACATTTTCCTTCAGCTCATAATGGTCCGGCAGATCATCCAGCTTGAGAGAAAATCCGATCTTGTTCTTGGCTGGATGGCTCAAAAGAACATCGAAAAAGACATACAAGAAATCCAGCGGACATTCTTCAACTGGTAAGACATCCGGATCCGTCAACACAAAATACTTCGAGTCGACAATTTCCTTGAATTTCAAGGAGTCAAACAGCACCGTATGCTTGTAATTGATCCCCATGTAGTGCACTTTGTGCGGAGAGGCACGCAGATACTCGATAAGCGGCGGATATGACGACGCATTGTCGATGATGTGGATGTTCTTGAAGCCTGCTTTTTCAAAGTACGCAATACTTGCCTGCAGGTAAGTCAGGTGATTGAACGAGATGACGAAAATCGGAATCTCGCTGACGATGTCCCTGCACAGGCGAATGAAATCATCCTTGGCCAGTGGCTTGATCTGGTGGAACACGGAAGCAAGCTCAAGCGGTGAGCACAGGTCGGTGCGCTTGATGGAAGCCATCAGCTTCACCAACATGTCCATTCTGGCGGCCTCGCTGATGGACTCGCCCCTCAACATCGCCGTGACCTGTTCGGTATCGGCTGACGAGAGACCGCCCACGAGGTAACCGATCATCCGGACCTTGACACCGACATCCAGCCGATGCATTGCGTCCATGTGGGCAATCGACGCACTTTCATTGTGTCGGCGATAGCGAAGCAGAACCTCCTGGACATTTGCCAGCTTCGTGATCTGAATGGCGCGCGTCCACAAATCGTAGTCTTCACTGAAACGCATCGACTCGTCGTAGAAAAGATTGTTTTCTACGAACAATCGGCGCCGCAGCATTGCAGTGGGATGGCCGATATAGCAGCCCATGAGCATGTCGGCATAGCGGACATTCTCCATGTGATGGTGAATGGCATCACCGTCCATGAATTGCTGGAATTTCGTGCCGCAAACCCCTACATCAAGATGCTCGTCGAGAAACGCTACCTGTTTCCCAAGTCTCGTCAGATCCGCAATGTCATCCGCGTCCATGCGTGCAATGAATTCACCCCGGGCTTCACGGTAGGCGAAATTCAACGCGGCAGCCAGGCCTTTGCCAGGCCCCTTCAGCACTGTGATGCGAGCATCCTCACAGCCACGAATGATGTCCAGGGTGCCATCTGTCGAGTTGTCATCAACAATCAGCAGCTCGAAATCCGTGAAGGTCTGCCCCAGGATGCTGTCCAGCGCCTCCTTCAGGTACTTCTCGGAATTTCGCGTTGGAATGACAACTGATACGCGTGGTGGATACATGAGCTGTTTTATTTTTTAATTCAAAATGATGGCTTGCGCAGGATGAATTTGAGCGCGGAGAAAATACGCATTGAAACTACAGGTCGGTCGGGTTATAGAAAATTATCCGACTACCCAGCGATTCAAATCCGAAATGAATCCGGCGCAGTCCCAGTGCCTTTTCAATGGCATCATGGCGCTCAGACGGCGCGTAGAACATCAGAAATCCACCGGCCCCCGCCCCCAACAACTTTCCGCCGAGCGCGCCATTGGCCTTGGCCTTCGCATACCAGTCGTCGATTGCATCGCTGGTAATGCCAGAGGCCAACTGCTTCTTGAGTCGCCAGTTTTCATCCAGAATTTCGCCCATCGAATCCAGGTGGCCGCTCTGCAATTCGTCGCGCAACTCATAGACCAGCTCAACCATGCGATTCAGCATTTTCTGCTTGCCCGCACTGTCGGCCACATTCGACGACTGCTCTTTCAGGATGCCTGAAGCGCTGCGCGTGATGCCCGTGTAGAAAACAAGAATATTGCTTTCGACGGCCTCCCGGATACTGCGCTGCAACACGAGCGGCGTCACCAGGACACTGTCATCCGGCTTGAATTCGATGAGACTCAACCCGCCATACGCCGACGCGTACTGGTCCTGCTTTCCGATCGGCTCACCGCACCGATCTATTTCAATTTCACAGCTCAATCGCCCCAGTTGTTCTGCGGAGACATGCCGCCCCAAATAGGCCGAGAGGACATTGATCAGGCCGACGGTAAAGGCGCTGGACGACCCGAGTCCGGTGCCGCGCGATGGAATATCGGCGGTGCTCGTGACTTCAATGCCCCCCGGGATTTCCAGCATTTGAAGCGTCGCGCGAACCAGGCGATGCTCGATCTTTTCAATGTGATCGACTTCTTCGGTCTTGGAATACGCGATTCGGATCCCGCCGTCGAACTTCTTGTTGACGCTCACATAGACATATTTGTCCACGGCGGTCGAGAGCACCGCTCCGCCATGCTGTCGGTAATAGCTTGGCAGATCGCTTCCGCCTCCGACAAAGCTCATCCGCAACGGTGTCCGGCTAATGATCATGGGGTGTCGATAGAAAAAATGGAATCAAAGTCGAGCACGCCATCCGCCGTGGTCCGCGCTGCGGCCACCGAGGGCGTTTCGTCTTGCTGTCGCTGCTCGTAGGCATTCGCCGCCCCTTGTGCATCGGCGAGGCCACGTGCGATGAGGTCGGCCTCGACGCGAGCGCGCCGCGGTGCTTCGGCCCCTTCGATCTGAAGGCGCCAGATCCGCCGCGTGCCCGGCCAATCGGCGAGCAGCGCGGGCCCCCCCTCCAGAATCAGTACCGTGTCTTGCGCCAGCACCGTGCGCTCGGCCTGCCCCCTGTCGCGCAGCATCCGGTCGTAGGACGGCAGGTCAGCTTCGATCGCGCCGCCGCGCAGCCAGTCCTTGAGATCTGCTTGCGCTTCTTCCAGCGCATAGCGCCCCAGCACGCCCGCGCCCCGTTCAGCGGCGGGCCGCAACCAACGATCGAGCGACAGCGCCTGGGCATCCAGCTTGCGAGCCACCAGCTCGGACTTCAAGACGCTGGCAATGGTCGACTTCCCGGTGCGCGCCGAGCCGCCGACCAGCACCAGATCGCCCGGCTGGACCTTGAGCGCCCATTCATTGACGGCAGCGGCGAGCAGCGGATAGGTGTGAACGATGAAATGCGCTGCAGCGCCGATGTGTGCGAAGCGGAAGTCCGGCGCCGCCGTGAACTTGCCATCGCGCCCGGCTTCTCCGGTTTCCACCAGAACCGAACGCAGCCCGGCTCGCCGCGCCGCCAGCATGTCGGCGGTGCTGTCACCGATCATCCAGGAGTCGTTGGCCTGGATGTTCATCGCCGTCATGGCCTCGCGCATCATGCCGGGCTGGGGCTTGCGGCAATCGCACGCGACTTTCAGCGCCGGCACTTCGCCGACAAAACCGGCATCGGGGTGGTGCGGGCAAAAGTAGATCGCGTCGACATAAGCACCGGCCTCGCCCAACCGGCTTTCCAACCGGTTGTGGATACGCTGCAGGTCGTCGAAGCTGGCCTCCCCACGCGCAAGCACTGGTTGGTTCGTCACCACGACCACACGGTACTCCGCGTTGTTGAACGTACGCACTGCTTCGGCGGCATGCGGCAGGAGTTCGAAATCCGTGGGCCTGCGCACATAGTCGCGAAGCACATTGAGGGTTCCGTCCCGGTCCAGGAACACGGCCTTTTGCAGGTGCTGCCGGCTGGCGCGCTGGACCACGCCTGAACGCAGGTGCTTTTCCACCTTGTCGAGTCGCTTGGGCGTGCCCAGGTCCTTGATGTACTCGAAGCTGACATAGCCCGAGATGTGCGCCCCGGCGCGCACCATGGCCGGAAAGAGATCCTTGGCGAAATCACTGGGCACGGGAAAGTCGCGCCAGGCCAGAAGCGCCTTCTTTTCGACGATGTAGAAGGCGGCATTGACGAGGTTGCGCAACTCGGCGCCATCCGGGTGCGGGTAACCATGAAACGCCTGCACCCGACCGGAGGCATCGATTTCCACCAGGTCCGAATCCGCCGGATGGTCGTTCGGATGCAGCAGCAAGGTGGCATCCGCACCCGAAGCCTCGTGTGCGGCCAGCATGTGCCCGATATCGATGTCGAACAGCGTGTCGCCATAGACGACGATGAATCGATCGTCCAGGTCGTCCAGGCAGGCCAAGAGGGCGCCCGCCGTCCCGCGCGGCTCGCCGTCGTCGAAAAGGCGCACCCGGCTGGGAAACTGACGCTGCTCGAAGAAGGCCTGGATCTGGTCTGCTGCGTGGTTGACCAGAACGACGACGTCGTCGATCCCGTGGTGCGCGAGCGTGCGGACCTGAAGCTCCAGCAATGGCGTGCCATTGACATCCACGAGCGGCTTGGGACGCCCGTTCAGGCGCTCTGCCAGCCGGGTGCCCTTGCCGCCCGCAAGAATGACCGCCTGCGTCACTCCGCCAGCTCCTCACGCGCGATCTCGTCGACCGCGCGCACCATGGCCTGCGTCGAATCAAGCTGAGGGCTCCAGCCGCTGGCGGCCAGGCGCTGGGTCGAATAACGGAAGCGCGGCACATCGCCCACCCAGCCGCGGTTGCCCTCGCCAAAGACGATGTCGGCTTTCGGAGACACCCGGTCGCGCACCGTCTGCGCAATCATGCGCACCGTGACGCCATCGTCCTTCGGCCCGATGTTGAACACCTTGTAGCGCCCCTCGAGCCGGCTCACGTGCAGCATGGCGTCGATCAGGTCGTCGACATGCAGATACGCCTTCTGCTGCGTGCCGTCCCCGAGAACCTGCAGTTGCTCGGGGGTTGCCTTCAGCTTGCGGATGAAATCGAAGATCACGCCGTGCGTCGCCGGCACGCCGATGACGTTCGGGAATCGGAAGATGTCTGCGCGCGGGAGGAATGCTTCGACGGCCGCCCGGATCTGCGCTTCCGATGCCAGCTTCATGGCCCCGTAGTTGGAAATCGGCTGCAACGGGCCGATATCTTCGTGGATTTCGCGCTCGCCGAGATCGCCGTAGATGGCCGAACTCGATGCGAAGTGCAGCTCGGGAATGTCATGCCGGCGCATCGCCTCGAGCACGGCAAAGGTGGTCAGGAACGTGCGATCGCGGTCGATGCGCGGATCGGCCACCCCCGCCGGGATGTCCGAATTGGCGGCCAGGTGCCAGACATGCGCCACAGGGGCACCGGCCTCGCGGATCGCTGCCAACAGGGCTTCCAGATCGGAGCAGTCCACCTGCTTGAAACTGAAACGGGGCTCGCTGTCGAATTCCGCCACCAGTTCACGCCGTCCACGCGACAGGTCATCCAGGGCCAGAACAGCGTCACCTTCTTCAAGCAGACGGCGCGTCAGATTGACGGCGACAAAACCAGCGCCACCAGTGATCAGGTGCAATTTCATGGGGATCTCACAATAAGAAGGCCGACCTCGAGCTGGAAGTTGCTTGCCCAGGCCGGCATGTCGGCTGCTAGAACTTGAGCGTTCCCAGCAGGGAAGGATCCGTCAGGTGACTCTGGCGAAGGTATTGCGCCAGGATGTGCATGAGCGACTGGTGCACGTCCTCGACGACACCGTAGTTCTGCGCATCGACGTGAAGGCTGACGTCGGCGAGACGTGCGGCATCGCCCCCCGCAAACCCGGTCATGGCAATCGTTGCCATCTTCATCTCTCGCGCCGTATTGAGCGCCTTGATGATGTTGGGCGATGCGCCAGACGAACTGATGGCGATCAGGACGTCGCCTTCGGACGCCATGGACGTCAGCTGGAACGAGAACATCTCGTCGGGCCCGATGTCATTGACGATCGCGGTAATCAGTTCGACGGCGGACGAGAGGCTGTTCACCTTGGGCTTCAGCCAGCTGTTGCTGCGAACACCTTTCATGCAGTCGCAGACCAGGTGGTTGGAGATGGCTGCCGACCCCCCGTTACCACATGAAAAGATCATCTTTCCCTGGGCAGCACGTTCCGCAAGGAGGCGCCCTGCGGCTGCCAGCGCGCCACGGTCCACGGTCTTGGCTGCGGCCGTGATTCTTTCGAAATACGCGTCCGCGTACAGCCCAGCATCTGGTATCTGGTGATCTGGAAAGAATGAAGGCATAAAAATTCCGGGTGGGAGTTATAAAAATTGGGTTGGCAGGCAGATGCGACGGTCTTGACTACCTCTTTGTCATGACAGCAGCGATCCCATCCGCCATGCTCGTCTCTCAGTCGAAGAATTCCGCCTGCGTCATCGGCAGCCCAGCGCTGTCCTTGGCCGAAAGCGCAGGGGCCTGCCCCACATCCGGCCATGCAATACCGAGAGAGGCGTCGCTCCACAAGATGCTTCGCTCATGCGCAGGCGCGTAGTAGTCCGTCGTCTTGTAGAGAAAGTCAGCCGTGTCGCTCACGACCAGGAATCCGTGCGCAAACCCTGCGGGCACCCACAGCTGGCGGTGATTGCTCTCCGTCAACTCGACACCGACCCATTTCCCGAAGGTGGGCGAAGACCGGCGGATGTCCACGGCCACGTCGAACACCGCACCGCGCACCACGCGCACCAGCTTGCCCTGCGGCTGCTGGATCTGATAGTGCAGGCCACGCAGCACACCCTTGGTCGAGCGCGAATGGTTGTCCTGGACGAATTCGACATGCCGCCCGACAGCCTCGTCGAACGCCTTTCCATTGAAACTCTCGTAAAAAAAACCGCGCGCATCGCCGAAGACCTTCGGCTCGATGATCAAAACGTCGGGGATCTCGGTTTGGATGACATTCACGAGCGCACCTCCTCGGACAACAGGTGCTTCAGATACTTTCCGTATCCGTTCTTCTGCAGCGGTGCGGCCAGCCTTTCGAGTTGGGCGCTGTCGATGAAGCCATTGCGCCATGCAATTTCTTCAGGGCAGGCGATCTTCAGCCCCTGCCGATGTTCCAGCGTCGCAATGAACTGGCCGGCTTCGAGCAGGCTCTCGTGCGTACCCGTATCGAGCCACGCATAGCCGCGCTGCATGATCTGCACGTTGAGTTGGTCCAGGTCCAGGTACGCCTGGTTGACCGCCGTGATCTCCAGTTCGCCGCGCGCGCTCGGCTTCACGGCCTTGGCGATGTCGACGACCTGGTTGTCGTAGAAGTACAGGCCGGTCACGGCATAGCTGCTCTTGGGCTTCACGGGCTTTTCTTCGATGCTGCTGGCTTTGCCGTTGGCATCGAAAGCCACCACACCGTAGCGCTCCGGGTCATGCACGTGGTATGCGAACACGGTCGCACCGCTCTGCTTGGCGTCGGCGTCCGACAGCAGGTGCACGAAGTCATGCCCGTAGAAGATGTTGTCCCCCAGCACCAGCGCACTCGGCGAGTTCCCCACGAACCTGTCGCCGATGATGAACGCCTGCGCCAGGCCATCGGGACTCGGCTGCACCGCGTACTGCAGGTTGACGCCCCACTGGCTGCCGTCGCCCAGCAGCTGCTGGAAGCGCGGCGTGTCCTGCGGCGTGCTGATGATCAGGATGTCGCGCATGCCGCCGAGCATCAGGGTGCTCAGCGGGTAATAGATCATGGGCTTGTCGTACACCGGCAGCAGTTGCTTGCTCATGGCGAGCGTGGCCGGGTGCAGGCGGGTGCCGGAGCCACCGGCAAGGATGATGCCTTTGCGTTGCGTCATGGGGTCTTCTAGTGTGAGAGGCCGGGAAAAATCAGTCGGTCAGAGCGTCTCGCGCAGCATGCGTGCCACGCCTTCCTGCCAGGGCGGCAGTCGCAGACCGAAGGTGGTCTGCAGCTTGGTGGTGTCGAGCCGCGAGTTGTGCGGCCGCTTCGCGGGCGTCGGAAAGGCGCTGGTGGGCACGGCCTCCACGGCCTGCGGGCCGGCCTTGAGTTCGACGCCGGCCTGCTGCGCCATCTCGAGCACGAAGCGCGCGTAGCCGTGCCACGTGGTCTCGCCGCCGGCGATGGCGTGGTACAGGCCGGCCTTGGTCGGGTCTTGCAAGGTGGCGCGGATGGCGTGCGCGGTGATGTCGGCCAGCAGCTCGGCACCGGTCGGGGCGCCGAACTGGTCGTCGATGACCGTGAGCTTGTCGCGCTCCTTGGCCAGCCGCAGCATGGTCTTGGCGAAGTTGCCGCCGCGTGCGGCGTACACCCAGCTGGTGCGAAAGATCAGGTGCTTCGCGCAATGCTGCGCCACCAACTGCTCGCCTTCGAGCTTGGTCTGGCCGTACACGCTGAGCGGGCAGGTCGCGTCGTCTTCTTTCCAGGGGCGGGTACCGCTGCCGTCGAAGACGTAGTCGGTGGAGTAATGCACCATCAGCGCGCCGATCTGCTGCGCGGCCTCGGCCACCACGCCGGGCGAGGTGGCGTTGAGCTTGCGCGCGAAGTCGGGCTCGCTCTCGGCCTTGTCGACGGCGGTGTGCGCGGCGGCATTGACGATGACGTCGGGGCGCACCGCCAGCACCGTGGCGGCCAGCTGCTCGGGGCGGCTGAAGTCGGCGTGGAAGTCGGTGCTGTCGAAGTCCAGTGCGACCACTTCGCCGAGCGGCGCGAGGCTGCGCTGCAGCTCCCAGCCGACCTGTCCACCTTTGCCGAGCAGCAGCAACTTCATGCGGAAGCCTTTGCAGGCGCAGCGTCGTATTGCTTCTCGACCCATTCGCGGTACGCGCCGCTTTGCACGTTGCGCACCCACTCGCCGTTCGCGAGGTACCACTCGACGGTCTTGCGGATGCCGGTGTCGAAGGTCTCGGCGGGCTTCCAGCCGAGTTCGCGTTCGAGCTTGCGTGCATCGATGGCGTAGCGGCGGTCGTGGCCCGGGCGGTCCGTGACGTAGGTGATCTGCTCCTTGTACGGCTTGCCGTCGGCGCGGGGACTCAGTTCGTCGAGCAGCGCGCACACGGTGTTGACGATCTCGATGTTGGGCTTCTCGTTCCAGCCGCCGACGTTGTAGGTCTCACCGAGCTTGCCGGCCTCGAGCACGCGACGGATGGCGCTGCAGTGGTCCTTCACGTAGAGCCAGTCGCGCACCTGCATGCCGTCGCCGTACACGGGCAGGTTCTTGCCGGCCAGTGCGTTGACGATCATCAGCGGGATCAGCTTCTCGGGGAAGTGGAACGGGCCGTAGTTGTTCGAGCAGTTGGTGGTGACCACCGGCAGGCCGTAGGTGTGGTGCCAGGCGCGCACGAGGTGGTCGCTGGCGGCCTTGCTGGCCGAGTACGGGCTGTTGGGCTCGTACTTGTTCTCTTCGGTGAAGGCCGGGTCGGTCTTGGAGAGCGAGCCGTAGACCTCGTCGGTCGACACGTGCAAGAAGCGGAAGGCGGCCTTCTGGTCGGCCGGCAGGGCGTTCCAGTAGCCGCGCACCGATTCGAGCAGGCGGAAGGTGCCGAGCACATTGGTCTGCACGAAGTCCTCCGGACCGTGGATCGAACGATCCACGTGCGATTCCGCGGCAAAGTTCACGACGGCACGGGGTTTGTGCTCGGCCAGCAGGCGATCGAGCAGCGCGCTGTCGCCGATGTCGCCTTGCACGAAGACATGGTTCGCGTTGCCCTTGAGCGACGCCAGGGTCTCGAGGTTGCCCGCGTAGGTCAGCTTGTCGAGGTTCACGACGGGCTCGTTGCCCTGCGCGATCCAGTCGAGCACGAAATTGGCGCCAATGAAGCCTGCGCCGCCGGTAACCAGGATCATGGAGTCCCCTGCATGTAGAAAAAAGTTTGCTTTACCAAAAATCAACATTCAATTATCCCATCGGTGTGAAGTGCCGATGTACAGGGCTTGGCCGGCTTGCGGGGCCCGCCTACAATCGCCAACAATTGCAGGAGAGCGGGCCTCCACGGAGGCCCTACCGAAGGCGCAAACTCCCATAAACGCTCAGGTCGGCCCGACGAAATTCCAGGCAACGCCCAGGAACTTCGGCAAGGGGTCAGTACTGCACTCATCGATACAGCCGTCTGGAGAGCCGCCACGCCATGTGGCGCACCGAAGGAGCAAACCCGCTGCGGGTGCAGCAGGGTGAATCTCTCAGGTACCGAGGACAGGGGGAGCGGCAACTTGGACATCGGTCGTCCGGTTGTTTGCTATTTTTTCAATAGCACTCCACGCCCGCCGTTCAAGCGCTGCAAACTCAAAGGTACTTGCAATGCGTGTGATCGTTCTCGGCGCCGGCCTGCTCGGCGTGACTTCGGCCTACTACCTCCAGCAACTCGGCCACGAGGTGACCGTGATCGACCGGCAGGCCACCCCGGCCGCCGAAACCAGCTTCGCCAACGGCGGCCAGATCTCGGTCAGCCATGCCGAGCCGTGGGCCAATCCGAGCGCGCCGCTGAAGGTGCTGCAATGGCTCGGCAAGGAAGATGCGCCGCTGCTCTTTCGCATCCGCGCCGACATGCGCCAGTGGCTCTGGGGCCTGCAGTTTTTGCGCGAGTGCACCCCCGCGCGCACCCGCCACAACATCGAACAGATCGTTCGTCTCGGTACATACAGCCGGGAAATGTTGCAGCAATTGCGTCGAGACACCGGCCTGAACTATGACCAGCGCACGCAAGGCATCCTGCACTTCTACACGACGCAAAAAGAATTCGACGGCGCCCTCGCGCCCGCCGAGCAGATGCGTGCCCTGGGCTGCGAACGCTTGGTCATCTCGGCCGACGAGGCCATCAGGATCGAACCCGCCCTCGCCCACATTCGCCCCCAACTCGCCGGCGCCACGTACACCGCCGAAGACGAATCGGGTGACGCCAACCGCTTCGCGCGCGAGCTGGTGAAGCTGGCCGAGGCGGCCGGCGTGAAATTCCTCATGAGCCACACCGTGACCGCGCTGCGCGAAGCCGGCGGCAGCATCGACCACGTCGAGGCGACCGACAACGAAGGCCGCTTCCAGCACATCCGCGGCGACGCCTTCGTGCTTGCGATGGGTTCACTGAGCCCGCTGTACGCCGCGCCGCTGGGCATCCGCCTGCCGATCTACCCGGCCAAGGGCTACTCGGTGACGCTGCCCGTCAAGGACGCGTCGAAGGCGCACCAGGTCTCGCTCACCGACGACGAATACAAGCTGGTGTTCTCGCGCTACACCTCCGAATCGGGCGACCGCCTGCGCATTGCCGGCACGGCCGAGCTCAACGGCTACGACCGCGACCTGAACCGCGTGCGCTGCGAAGCCATCGTGCGGCGCGTCGAAGAGCTCTTCCCCGGCGCCGGCGACACCGAACGCGCGCAGTTCTGGACCGGCCTGCGTCCGGCCACGCCGAGCAACGTGCCGCTGATCGGCAAGACCAAGTTGCCGAACCTGTTCCTCAACACCGGCCACGGCACGCTCGGCTGGACGCACGCCTGCGGCTCGGGCAAGTCGATCGCGCGCATCGTGAGCGGGCTGGCGCCCGAGGTCGATTTCGCGTTCGCCGGCATGCCGGCGCCCGCGCCGCGCGCCGTGCAACCCGCACTGGGCTGACACGACACGCGCCCTCGGGTCATGCCTTGAACGTGACCCAGGGCTTGAGCCGCACGGCGCAGCGGATGAGCCCCGCGCTTTCCTGCGCCTCGATCACCGCGCCGATCGGCTTGTAGGCCTGCGGCGCCTCCTCGATGCGGCGCTCTTCGCGCAGCGTCACGCATTGCCAGCTGGCATCGGCGGCGTCGGGTGCGGGCCGCATCGCGCGCACTTCCTGCCGCCGCATGCGCCGGCCGGCGCCATGGCTGCACGACCACAGCCAGTCTTCATGGCCCAGCCCGGTCGCGAGGTACGAGTGATCGCCCATCGACCCGGGAATCAGCGCGAGGTCGCCCGCGTGCGCCGGCGTCGCGCCCTTGCGATGGATGTTCATGCCGTGCTCGCGCAGCACGACGTTGTGCGGCACGTCGACCACCAGCGTCGAGGCCGTGGCACCCAGCAGTTCGGCGAAGTCCTTGCGCACCAGCTCGGCCAGCACGACGCGGTTGGCCCACGCGTAGCGCGCAGCCACGCCCATGGCTTCGAGGTACTCC
>Ga0055536_1000748_pt1 | contig 21709 bp, 19 predicted proteins | sample AraplaCvi_mLB_r2_FD_55037 | JGI IMG/M metagenome (GOLD analysis project Ga0055536, IMG submission 55037) | Arabidopsis root microbial communities from North Carolina, USA - plate scrape MF_Cvi_mLB_r2 | ecosystem: Host-associated > Plants > Roots > Endosphere | place: USA: North Carolina...
CCGAAGATCGACACCGACACCTTGACGCGCGCCTTTTCGAAATCGAGTTCCTCGACCAGCCCGTTGAAGCTGGCGAAGGGACCGTCGAGCACCTTGACCTGATCGCCGATTTCGTAATCGACGCGGATTTCCAGCTTCGGACGGGCCGCAGCCTCTTCCTTGCTGTTCAGGATGCGCGCGGCTTCGGCTTCGCTGATCGCCTGCGGCTTGCCCATCGAGCCGAGGAAGCCGGTGACCTTCGGCGTGTTCTTCACGAGGTGATAGACATCGTCGGTCATCGTCAGCTTGGCGAGGACGTAGCCCGGGAAGAACTTGCGCTCGGCCTGGACCTTCTTGCCGCGCTTCACCTCGGTGACGGTTTCGACCGGCACTTCGACCGCTTCGACGAAATCGGTGAGGCCCATGCGCTCGGCTTCGGAAAGCACCGAATCGCGAACCTTGTTCTCGAAACCCGAATAGGCGTGAATGATGTACCAGCGCGCCATGTGTGTCCGTATCCTGTCCCTGTAACCGCGGGCGTTAGCGCGCGAGCGACGTCAGCCAGCTGACGATCGCGTTGAAAACCGTGTCGACGCCAAAGAAGAACAGCGAAAGGATCGTCGTCATGATGAGCACCATGATCGTCGTCTGCACCGTTTCGCGGCTCGTCGGCCACACGATCTTGCGGGCTTCGGTACGCACCTGATTGATGAACTCAGCCGGGCTGGTCTTCGCCATGTCGATCGTCCTGTCTCTTTACGTCAATGATCCGGGCCAGATGGGTTGCCGCCCCCTGCGCGTCAAGCGCGCTTCGGGCAATAGTCCGCCCACCCTCCCCGAGCGTGTCGGCGAAAGGCGGAAGGAAAACGGCGCATCTGTCCGAATGAAAGCGGCCTTTACTTGGGCCGTGCGGCGATTGCAAGTGCGGGCTCTGGCGCACGGGAGAGTTCGCGCTGCATGAGAATAAGCAGGCCGACCATGACGATCCAGCTCGCCGTCGGCTGCAGCGCGAAGATCAAGTGCAGTTCGCGCGCCGCCGCCGCTCCATTCTTGGGATCGAAGCCGACGACGTCGAGCAGAAGNTAGCTGACCGCAATCGCGGCGGCGACCCCGAACTTCTGCATCAGATTGAGCAGCGCNAAGAGGAAAGCCGACCGATTGCGACCGCAGCGCCCGGCNTCNTGCGGGATNAGGTCGGCAAGCATCGAGTAAGTAAAGAGCAGCCCGACAAAGCCCGTCCCGAGCATCAGCGAAAAGCCGACGGCCTGCGCCAGCCCGCGCGGTTCCTGCGCAAGGGTCGTGACGAGCAGGCCCGAAATCAGCAGCCCCATGGCCATCATCATCGGCGGNTTGCCGAAGCGGCGCGCAANCAGCGTCCAGATCGGCGAGGCCAGCGCCCCACCAATGAAGCTTGCGAAGAGCAGCACCGCACTCTGNCCATCGAGATCGAGCACCGCGGCGGCGAAGAAGACGAACAGCGAGGTCAGCGACCCGAATGCAAAGCTGTTGAGGAACTGCACCCCGAACAACAGCATCAGCGGCGGGAAGGACAGCGACGCGCGAATCTCGTGCCGCCAGCCGATGCCAGGCTCGGCCACCACCGCACGCGCCGGAACGCGGCGGATCGCAAAAAGCGCGATCGGCACCATCAGCAGGAACAGGCTGGCGTAGGCCATGATCCGCCCCTGCAAGCTGATCCCTGGGATCAGAAGCTGTGCCGCAGCGGGCGCGGCAAAGGCAAGGATCAGCGCGATCTTCGCGAACCAGTCGCGCATTCCATAAAGGAGCGCGCTGTCCGCCGGAGATCGCACAAGCGCCGAACCCCAAGAAAGCTGCGCGACTTCGTAGAGGCTGTAGCTCGAATAAAAGAAGATCATCATCAGGAAAAGCGCCGCGAACGGAAGCCGGTCGCCGACGGTCACCAGCGCCAAGAGCAGCAGCGCCAGGGGTATGAGCGCGATCAGCATCCAGCGCCGGTGCGCGCCAAGTCCGGTGCGGACGCGGTCGACCATCGTTCCGATCAGCGGATCGACGACGCCGTCCCAGATGGTCGTCAGCGAGAAGAGCAGCCCGACGAGGGCCACCGAAATGACACCGCCCTCGGCGATATAGGGCGGCAGATAGACACTGAACGGCAGGCCAAGGATTACGGTCGGCCCGGCTGTCGCGGCATAAGCGGCAACGGTACGCGAGCGCAGCCCCGGCTTTTCGTCGGCATCCGCGGCCGAAGGCAGGGCAGTACTGGCCAAAGCGCGATGCTCCCGAAACAGGAAGCCCCACGCTTTCAGTTATTGACAATCATGTCAACAGTCGCACTCCGGAGCGGCCGCGCTTATCGGACCTTGAAGTGCGAGATGAAGGGCTGGAGGCGCCAGTCGATCTGGTCGTGATCGAGCCAGGTCTCTTCGATCCCCATCAAAGTGTTCAGCATGGAATCGCCGACGACGATATCGAAGAACAGCCGCGCGGCGGCTTCGGGATCATCGAATTCCGCCCTGCCCGTCGCCGCCCACTCGGCGAACAACGCGGTCAATTCGTCGAGCGCTGGCACATGGAGGTCGCGGTAAATCTGAAGCGCAAATGCGCGGTCGCGCAAGCTTTCGGAGATCAGCATCCGCATCAGCGCGACGGCGCGCGGCGATTCCATCAATTCGCTCTGGCGATGCGCATAGGCTTTCAGCGTCTCGACGCTCGACAAGGTCCGCGTCGCCTCGTCGTCGAGCGACCGAAGCATCGCTTCGTCGCACCAACGCGTCGCGATGGCATGGAGCAGCCCCTGCTTGTTGCCGAAAAGTTCGTAAAGCGTCGCGAGCGACCCACCCGAGAGCTTGACGATTTCGGCAAGGCTGGTGCGTTCATAACCCTGTTCGAGGAACAGCGACTCCGCCGCGTCCAGAATGGCACTTTGCCGCCGTTCGCGCGGCGACGGCCTATCTATCTGACATAAATCCGATTCCGGCGTGCTCAATTTGCAGTTCCTCTCACTTGCTCTTTTCTGTAATTTAAATTACACGGCGCCTGAGCGCAAGCTTTTGCGTATAACCAACTCCCGCACAACTGCGATTTTTCAGGGGTCCTTATGAGTCGCTTTCGTCCTCTTGGCAGCGCCGCCGGCGCTGCGCTGGCATTGTTGCTGGCTTCCTGCTCGTCGGAAGCGCCGCCCGCGCCGCCGCCGCCCGAGGTCAATATCGTGACCATCCGCACGCAGGCAGTACCGAATGTGATCGAATTGCCTGGCCGCGTGCAGGCGTATCGCACGTCGGAAGTGCGCGCGCGCGTCAACGGCATCGTCGAACGGCGGCTNTTCAACGAAGGCAGCTATGTCCGGGCCGGGACCCCGCTGTTCCGGATCGACCCGCGCGAGTTGACCGCGACCGCCAATGCGGCGCGCGCGCAGCTTGCCCGGGCNCAGGCGACCGCCGCCAATGCGCGGCAGGTCGTCGGCCGCTATCAGCCGCTGCTNGCCGACCAGGCGATCGGCAAGCAGGAATATGACGCNGCGGTCGCCGCTCAGCGCACCGCCGAGGCGGATGTACAACAGGCGCAGGCCAATCTGGAATCGGCGCGCCTGAACCTTGGCTATGCGTCGGTTACCGCGCCGATTTCGGGCCGCGCGCGCCGTGCCGAGGTTACCGAAGGCGCGCTCGTCAGCGCGGGTCAAGGCACGCTGCTGACGACGATCGAACAGATCGACCGCGTCTATGTCAATTTCGGACAGTCGAGTTCGGACCTGCTTTCCAACCGCCGCGACATGGGATCGGGCAAGGTGACCGCACCCCAGTTCGACCGTGTCGAAGTGCAGTTGATCCTTGAGGATGGCACCGCCTTTCCAGTTGTCGGCCACCTCGACTTCCTCGACCTCTCGATCGACGAGGCGACGGGCACCGCCGCGCTGCGAGCGGAGTTCCCGAACCCGAACTCGGCGCTGCTCCCCGGCCAGTTCGTTCGTGCCCGCATCTTCGCCGGCAACCGTTCGGACGGCGTGCTGATCCCTCAGCGCGCGGTCAAGCTGGCCGCCGATGCTGCGAGCGTGATGGTGCTCGACGCCAAGAATATCGCGACGCCGCGCCCGGTGAAACTGGGCACGATGGTCGCAGGCCAGTGGGCAATCCTCGATGGGCTGAAACCCGGCGACCGGGTGATCGTCGACGGGCTGCAAAAGGTGCAGCCGGGCCAGCCGGTGCGCGTCGCACAGCCAAAGGGAACCGCCTCGACCCCCGCGGCAAAGCGCTGATCTGACATGACCCCCCGCTTCTTCATCGACCGGCCCATCTTCTCCTGGGTCATCGCCATCGGCATCCTGTTGTCGGGCATCATCGCGCTGCGCAGCCTGCCGGTTGAGCAATATCCGTCGGTCGCGCCGCCGTCGCTGACGATCGGCGTCACCTATCCGGGGGCCGACGCNAGCACGCTCGAACAGAATGTCACGCAGGTCATCGAGCAGGAACTGAACGGGGTCGAGGGCTTCCTCTACATGGCCTCGACCAGCGAATCGAACGGCACGGCATCGATCACCCTGACCTTCGAGGCNGGAACCGACATCGACAATGCGCAGATGGAGGTCCAGAACCGCCTGCGCCGTGTCGAGCAGCGCCTGCCCGAAGATGTGCGCCGTCAGGGCATTTCGGTCACCGAGGCGAATTCAGGCTTCCTGCTGATCGTCGCGATCACGTCGAAAAGCGGCAACACCGACCCGATGGAGGTCAACAACTTCGCCAACACGCGCGTGCTCGACGAATTGCGGCGTGTGAACGGCGTCGGCAATGTTCAGGCGTTCGCGCCCGAATATGCGATGCGCATCTGGCTCGACCCGCAAAAGCTGGCCTCGCACAATCTGTCGCCGGCCGAAGCGCTCGGCGCGGTGCAGGAACAGAATAGCCAGACGCCGGGCGGACAGCTCGGCGACCAGCCGCTCGCCAAGGGCGCGCAGCTCAACGCCGTCATCACGACGCAGGGCCGCTTTACCAAGCCCGAGCAGTTCGAGAGCATCATCCTGCGCGCCAACCCCGACGGGTCGGCGGTCACGCTGGGCGATGTCGGNCGTGTCGAACTGGGCGCCGCGAGCTATCTCTTCTCGTCCGAACTCAACGGCAAACCGATGGCGGGCCTCGCGGTCCAGTTGACCCCGGGCGCCAATGCGCTGTCGACCGCCGACGGCATTCGCGCGCGGATGGANGAGCTGTCAAAGGGCTTCCCGCCNGACATCACATGGTCGATCCCCTACGACACGACGCCCTTCATCAGCCTGTCGATCGAGGAGGTGGTCAAGACGCTGGGCGAAGCGATGCTGCTCGTCTTCCTGGTCATGTTCCTGTTCCTCCAGAACTGGCGGGCGACCGTGATCCCGACCGTCGTCGTGCCGATCGCTCTTGCCGGCGCGTGTCTCGGCCTCTGGATGGCGGGCTTCTCGATCAACGTGCTGACCCTGTTCGGCATGGTTCTCGCGATCGGCATCCTCGTCGACGACGCGATCGTCGTGATCGAGAATGTCGAGCGCATCATGAATGAAGAGCATCTGTCGCCCTATGAAGCGACGGTGAAGGCGATGGGGCANATCACCTCGGCGATCATCGGCATCACGCTGGTGCTGATCGCGGTNTTCATCCCGATGGCGTTTTTCCCCGGNTCGACCGGCGGCATCTATCGCCAATTCTCGATGACGCTCGCGATCTCGATCGCCTTCTCGGCGTTGCTTGCACTTACGCTGACGCCCGCGCTCTGTGCGACGCTGCTGAGGCCGCATGACCATAGCGAGCGCAAGGGACGCATCGGTGCCTTCTTCGACCGTTTCTTCGGGCGGTTCAATGAATGGTTCGGCCGCACGACCGACCGCTATCAGGGCGGCGTCGGCAAGATGCTCGGCGCCCCGCTCCGCTGGCTCGGCGTGTTCGTGGCGATGGTCGCGATCACCGCGCTCCTGTTCACCCGCCTGCCGGGTTCGTTCCTGCCGCAGGAAGACCAGGGTTATCTCGTAACCGTGATCCAGGCGCCCCCGGGCGCGACGACGCAGCGCACCAACGAGGCGACGAAACAGGTAAAGGCCTTTTTCGCCGAACAGCCGCAGGTCGCGAATGTCGTGTCGGTCAACGGATTCAGCTTCTTCGGCCAGGGACAGGCGAATGCCATCATGTTCACGCCGCTGAAGCCGTGGGACGAACGCAAGGGCGACGGCGACAGCGCCGACGCGATCGCGGGCAAGGCGATGGGCGCCTATGCGAACATCAAGGAAGCCTTTGCCTTCTCGCTGAGCCCGCCGTCGATCCCCGAACTCGGTACGTCGAGCGGTTTCACCTTCAAGCTGCAGGACCGNGGNGGCAACGGGCGCGATGCGCTGATCGCCGCGCGCAACCAGATGCTGGGCGGCGCGATGCAGAGCAAGCTGCTCGCCAACGTNCGNCCCGAGGGGCAGGAGGATGCGCCGGTGCTGAAGGTCGATATCGACCGGATTCAGGCGCGTGCGCTCGGCCTGTCGATCGGCGACGTCAATGCGACGCTCGCGATCAGCTTCGGCAGTGCCTATGCCAACGACTTCACCCGCGAGGGCCGCGTGCTGCGCGTGCTGCTTCAGGCCGATGCCGCGAGCCGGATGACGCCGCAGGACGTGCTGGAACTGCGCGTGCGCAGCGCGAATGGCGACATGGTTCCCTTCGGATCGTTCAGCAAGGCCGAATGGTCGGCCGAAGCCCCGCAGCTCCAGCGCTACAACGGCTATCCCGCGATGACGATTTCGGGTGAGCCCGCGCCAGGCCAGTCGACCGGTGAGGCGATGGCCGAGATGGAGCGGCTCGCGCAGCAGCTTCCAGCCGGTTTCGCATATGAATGGACCGGCATCTCCTACGAGGAAAAGCAGTCGGCCGGCCAGATCGGCATGCTGCTCGGCCTGTCGCTCGTCGTCGTCTTCCTGCTGCTCGCGGCGCTCTATGAAAGCTGGTCGGTGCCTGTCGCGGTGCTTCTGGTCGTGCCCTTGGGCGTGCTGGGCGCGGTGCTCTTCTCGATGTTCCGCGGCCTGTCGGCGGACATTTACTTCAACGTCGGCCTGATCACGATCATCGGTCTTGCGGCGAAGAATGCGATCCTGATCGTCGAGTTCGCGATCGAACAGGAAGCCGAAGGCAAGTCGACGTTCGACGCGGTGATGGAAGCGGTAAAGCTGCGCCTGCGTCCGATCATCATGACCAGCCTGGCCTTCATCCTCGGCATGGTGCCGTTGGTGATCGCAAGCGGGGCCGGCGCCGCCAGCCGCATCGCGGTCGGCTCTGGCGTGATGGGCGGAATGATCGCGGCCACGTTGCTCGGCATCTTCTTCATTCCGCTCTTTTACCTGTCGGTGCGCAAATGGCTCAGCCGCAAGCGGCCCCCTGCCCCTGCCGAGAAAGGCCATCATGAGGAACCCGGCCATGCGTAACCTGATCGCGCTGCTCGCGGCGACGACGCTCGCCGGATGCGTCAACATGGCGCCAAAGCACGAGCGTCCGCCGCTCTCGACCGCCGCCGACTATCCGGCCGAATTCGCGGGCGACGTCACGCTCGGGCAGCGGGCAACCGATGTCGCCTGGCGCGACTTCTTCGCCGACCCGCAGCTCGAAGTGCTGATCGCGCAGGCGATCGAGCGCAATCGCGACCTCGCCGTCGCGATCGCGCAGATCGAGGAGGCGCGCGGCCTCTATCGCATTCAGGATGCCGATCGCCTGCCGACCGTGGGCGCGAGCGCGGATGCGACACGAACGCGCGGCCCGTCACTGACGGGGCCGGGAACCGACACGACCAACCGCTATTCGGTCGGCGTCGGCGTGACCTCGTTCGAGCTCGATTTCTGGGGCCGCGTCAAGAATCTGTCCGAGGCGGCGCGCAGCCAATATCTCGCGACCGAACAGGCCGAACGCGCCTTCCGCCTCGCGCTCGTTCGCGACGTCGCCTCCACCTATTTCGCATCGCGCGGTGCCGACGAACAGATCGCGCTCGCTGAAGCGACGGTGACCAGCCGCAAGGAGGGGTTGCGCATCGCGAAGCGGCGCCTCGACGCGGGGGTGACCTCGGCGCTTGACTATCGCCAGTCCGAAACGCTGCTGACGCAGGCCGAGACGCAGTTGGCGAGCCTGAAGCTTGCGAAGGCGCAAGCCGACAATTTCCTCGCCGTGCTGACCGGCGGCCCCGTTGCCGGCCCGCTGCCTGCGCCGCTGCCGCTCGTCCAGCAGGGACAATCGCCGACGCTGACCGCCGGCCTGCCGTCGGACCTGCTCGTCGCGCGTCCCGACGTGCTCGCGGCCGAAGAACGGCTTCGCGCCGCGCGCGCCAATATCGGCGCCGCGCGTGCTGCCTTCTTCCCCTCGATCTCGCTGACCGGCAACCTTGGCTTCGCCTCGGGCTCGCTCGACAATCTGTTCAGCAACGATGGGTTCGGCTGGAGCTTCGGCCCGTCGATCAGCCTGCCGATCTTTGACTTCGGGCGGAACAAGGGCAATCTGACCGTCGCCGAGGCGCGCGAGAATATCGCCGTCGCGACCTATGAGCGCACGGTACAGGGGGCCTTCCGCGAAGTCGCCGACGCACTCGCCGGACGCCGTTACCTCGCCGATCAGGTCGAGGCACAGGAACGCGGCACGCTGGCACAGCGTCGCATCGCCGATCTCGCGCGCAAGCGATACCGCGAGGGCGTGTCGACCTATCTCGAAGTGCTCGACGCCGAACGCAACCTGTTCGCTTCGGAACAGACGCTCATCGAGCTTCGTCGTGCACAGGTCGACAATCTGGTCACCCTCTATGTCGCGCTCGGCGGCGGATTGGTCGAGCGTCGCTAAGGCGCCCGGCGAAACCGCGATGACGAGCGAAGCCGCGTCCCCTGCCCTGCTCAAGGATATTCTGGGGCCTCCGGCGCTGGAAACGATCGCCGACGCGGGGGNGGCCGNGTCGCCGCGCTTNGATCGCGCGGNCTTTATGCGCGCGGCTGCGGATGGGCTCGACGCCCTGTCGATCATGGAACGCGTGCGTCATATTGCGAGCGCGCTCCATACCGCCTTGCCGCAAAACTATCCCGACGCGCTCCATATCGTCCGCGCGATGGGGCCGCGCCTGACCCACGGGTTTCAGGCGATGGCGGTCACCGAATATGTCGCACGCTATGGGCTCGACGATTTCGATCGGTCGATGGATGCGCTTGCCGACCTGACGCGTTTCGGTTCGGCCGAATTTGCGATCCGCCCTTTCCTCGCGGCGGATACGCCCCGCGCACTCGCGACGATGATGCGCTGGACCGGCAGCGCGGACGAGCATGTGCGCCGCCTCGCGAGCGAGGGCGCCCGGCCGCGCCTGCCCTGGGCGGCGCGCGTTCCCGCGCTGAAGGCGGACCCGACGCTCGCGGCGTCGATCCTGGAGACGCTGAAAGCCGACTCCAGCCTCTATGTCCGGAAATCCGTCGCGAACCATTTGAACGACATCGCGAAGGATCGGCCCGACTGGCTGCTGGATCGCCTCGCGGACTGGCCACAGGATGATCCGCGCACGATCTGGATCGTCCGCCATGCGCTTCGCACGCTGATCAAACAGGGCGAGCCACGCGCGCTCGCGCTGATCGGCGTCGGCCATGGTGCCGCGGTAAATGTGCGGAGCTTTGCGATCGCACCTGAAACCGTGCGCCTTGGCGACCGGATCTCGATCGCGGTCGAGCTCGCATCGGACTCGCGCGAACGCCAGCGGCTGGTCGTCGACTATCGCATCCACTACGCCCGCGCCGGCGGAAAGACCGCACCCAAGGTCTTCAAGTTCAAGACATTCGACCTCGCCGCCGGGGAAGTGATCGCGCTGGCGATCTCGCAGACCATCCGCGATTTCACCACCCGGCGCCATCATCCCGGCCGACACCGCATCGAGCTGATCGTCAACGGGCAGACAATGGCCGAAGCCGCCTTCGACCTCTTACCCGGCTGACGCGACCTGTCAGGTTCCCGGCGGTGGCTGCGGCTGCGGCGCGGGCACGGCGGGCTCTGGCGTGCGATCCTGGATCGGCAGGCGCAGGTCGATCCGGCTGCCATTGATTTCGGTCGAGATCACCGCATCGCCGCGCTCGATCCCGATCCGCGTGCCCTCTCCGATCGGGATCNCGCCGACGTCGGGGACATCGAGCGGCTCGACCGGGCCGGTCGGATCGACAATCTTTTTGGGCTGCGACGCCGCTTTCTTGCCTGACGCCCCGGTCATGAAGTCACGCCAGATGCGCGCCGGCAAACCGCCGCCCGAAATGCCCTGCAGCGGCGTATTGTCGTCGTTGCCGATCCACACCCCGACGACAAGGCCGTTCGCGTAGCCAACGAACAGCGCATCGCGATTGTCCTGACTGGTGCCCGTCTTGCCGAAATTGGCCTGTGGCAGCCGCGCGGCGCGGCCGGTCCCGCGATTGACCGCGGCGCGCAGCATTTGCTCGATATCCTCGTGCTCGCTCGACCCGAAGCGCGACGGGCCCGAGATCAGATTCTCGAACCAACCCTTTTCGTCGGCCTCGAACGCGTGCGGTTCGACCGGATAGCTGTTCGCCGCAACCGCGGCATAGGCGGCGGTGAGTTCGAGCAGCGTCATGCTCGACGTGCCGAGCGCAAGGCTGGGATCGCCCTTCGCCATCGGTGCGGTGACGCCAAGGTCGCGCGCCATGTCGATCACCTTGTCGTCGCCGATTTCACGGAGCAGCCGGACCGCCGCGACATTGCTCGACGACGCAAAGGCGTCTTCGAGGCTGATGCTTCGAATAGGCGCCGCCTGAATTCTTGGGACGATAGGAACCGGTCTCGATCGGACTGTTGTCGATCATATCGCCCGGATCCCAACCGGCGCGAAGCGCGGCGAGATAGACGAAGAGCTTGAAGGTCGACCCCGGCTGGCGCCGCGCCTGCGTCGCGCGGTTGAAGGGCGATGCGGCATAATCCTTGCCGCCGATCATCGCGACAACCTCGCCATTCGGGCGCATCGCGACAAGCGCGACCTGCGCCTTGCCCAGCCCCGCGCGGCTCGTCACGCGGCGCGCGATCCCCTGCAACCGCGCATCCAGGGTGGTTGCGATCGTCTGGCGCGAATAACCGACATCGCTCAACTTGCGCGCCTCGGGCAGCGCCCAGTCGGCGAAATAGGTGCCGGTCGGCAAAGTGTTGCGCGTGCGCACGTCGATGCGCGGCGTGCGGAGCGCCTTCCGCTCCTGTTCGGTGAGATAGCCCGTCGTGACCATCGCATCCAGCACCAGCTTCATACGCTTTTCGGCCAGATCGGGGTTTTTGGTGGGGGCGAGCCGGGACGGCGCCTGCACCAGCCCCGCGAGCATCGCCGCCTGCGCAGGTGTCAGCTTTTCGGGCTGGCGATAGAAATAATGGAGCGAGGCGGCGCGAAGGCCATAGGTGTTGTCGCCGAAATAGGCGTTGGACAGATAACGTTCGAGAATCTCGTCCTTGGTCAGCCATGCTTCGAGCCAAAAGGCGATCAGCGCCTCNCGCGCCTTGCGCCCGAGCGTGCGCTTCGGCGTCAGGAAAGTGAATTTCGCGAGCTGCTGNGTGATCGTGCTGCCCCCCTGCGTCCGCCCGCCGGTGACATTGCTCCAGACGGCGCGTGCTATGCTGCGCGGATCGACGCCCCAGTGGTTGTAAAAGCGGCGATCCTCGATCGCCAGGAAGGCGCCGGTCACATGCTTGGGCAGATCCGCACTCTTCACCGGCGTGTCGACGATCGCGCCGATGCGCGCNATCGGGGTGCCGTCGGACGCGAGCAAGGTGATCTGCGGCGGAGCGATCGGTTCGAGCGATTTCGACAGCGGCGCGGTCAGCGCGAGCCAGCCGACGAGCAGTATGAAGATCACGCAAAAGATCGCGAAGCCGCGCGAGATGCGGCGCATCCATTTGCGCGCGCGCGTCTCGGGAACGATGGGCGGCGACGGCGCTGCCATGTCGGCGAACGGGCCACCCGGCGTCGCGGCTAGGGTGGGGTCGGGGCCTTCGGGTTTACGGAACCATTTCATGCGCAGCGCCCGTATTACAGCCCCAACACAGCATAAGCAATTGCGTTATATGGTGCGTTGGATGGGCTCCATTCATCAAGAAGGACAGCGACTTGATCGGCGTGTCGCGATAAGAAAAGAAGAAGCCCCGNCCATCCGGAGAGCGANGACATGAGCCAAACAGCCACCCGCTATTGCGACCTGGTGATGAAGGGCGGCATCACGAGCGGCATCGTCTATCCCAACGCCGTTCTGGCGCTCGCGCGCGACTTCCGGTTCAAGAATATCGGNGGAACCTCGGCGGGCGCGATCGCGGCGGCAGCCACCGCCGCCGCCGCGTTGGGCGACCGCAAACATGTCGCATCGGGGTCGGCCGCCCCCTGCCCCTCGACGCTTGGCTTCGCCGGTCTCGAACGCGTCGCGGCACAGCTTTCGTCGCGGGGCTTCATCTTCGGCCTGTTTCAGCCCGCGCGCGGCGGGCGAAGCGCCTATCGCCTGATCGTCACGCTCACCGGAAACGCGAGCGCGCTCCGCAAGGCCTGCACGGCGGCGATCGCAGTCGTCGCCATCGCCCCGCTCGAAGCGTTGCTCCTTTTCGGCCTGTTCCTTGCGCTTGGTTATGTGATTGCGGGGCCATCCGGGGCGGCAGCCGTACTGCTGCCCTCGGCGGTTTGCGCTTATCTTGGCGCGGCAATCGCCGCGGCTTTACGTGTCGCGCGCGTCACGCGGCGCAATCTGCTGGGCCTCTGCTCGGGTTTGAGCAGCGGTAAGGATGCGGCAGAACCAGCGCTAACCGATTGGCTTCACGGGGTTCTGCAATCCTTGTCGGGCAAGGATATCGCCGAACCGCTGCTGTTCGACGACCTGTGGGACGCGCCCCGTTATCCCGGCGAGCCGCGGACCGAAACAGCAATCTCGCTTCAGATGATCACCACCGGCGTTTCGCATCATGAACCGCGAACGCTGCCCTTCACCGATGCGTCCTTCTGGTTCCTGCGCGAGGAATTCGATCTGCTGTTCCCGCAAACCGTCGTCGACGCGATGGTGGCGATGGCGGGTGCGCCCGACCGCGTCGACGGAAAGGATTATTATCGCCTTCCCGGCAAGGGCCGGATGCCGGTGCTCGTGGCGATGCGGATGAGCCTCAGCTTTCCATTGCTGATCAGCGCTGTGCCGCTGCATGAGCCGGTGGCGAGGCGCACGCTTCGCGGCGAGACCGAAGGCGAGACGGCGGGGGAAAGCGAAGATCGCAAGGAAACGACGCTCAGCCAGAGCACCGACAGCTTGGCCACCGGCGGCGAGGCTCCGCTTTCGCTGATCGAGGGTTTTCGTATCTGCTGGTTCTCGGACGGCGGGGTTTCAAGCAATTTCCCGCTCCATTTGTTCGACGCGCCGCTGCCGCGCTGGCCGACCTTTGCGATCAACCTCGTCTATCCCCAAAGCGACGACAGCCCGCCGGTCGACAACCCTGAACCCCAAGGTGCGCAGGACCGGGCCGAAGCCGCGGTGTGGTTGCCGCTGCATAATAATCGCGGCTGGCAACGCAGCTACAACTCGATCGCCCGGCCCCTTGCGCTGGCGGAGGTTTCCGCTTTCATATTCGGTATCATCAGCACGATGCAGAATTGGCGCGATCTGTTGCAATCGCGCGCGCCGGGGCAACGCGACCGGATCGTCCACGTCGCGCTCGACAAGGTCGAGGGCGGGATGAACCTCGACATGTCGCAGGACATATTGGACAGCATTTCGCTGAAAGGCACGGTCGCTGGCGAGCGCCTGTATCAATTCTCGTTCGACAATCATTATTGGGTACGCTGGCGGAACGTCGCATCGGGCCTTCAGCGCTACACGATCCGGATTGCGGCCAGCGCGAAAGTCGTGCCTCCGATTCCCGCTTATGAGGCAGCCTTTGCGACAGTCCGCACAGGAGTGCCGCCGGCAGTTTCATACAAATTCCGGTCGACCGAAGCGCAAAGCGCCGCGCAAGCGCTGTTCGCCGACCTGGTGGCACGCGGCGAGGAATGGGCCGACCTTGGCCCCGACCTCAGCGACGGTACGCCGCGGCCGTTGCCNCAGATGCAAATCACGCCGATCTACTAGGGTCAGGCCCCCTAGTTCGCGGGATCGTCGCGGTCCTGTTGCGGCGAGGCATGATCGTCCTTTTTGATGAAACTCATCTTGCCCTGCGGTTCCAGGATCGCCCATGCAACCTCCGACATCTGCCCGATCCCGGCCAGCCGCATTTCNGAGAGTATCTCGTCGCGCGTCAGCCGGTCGCGCCGCAGATTTTCGATCAATATCTCGCCATCGCGCACGATCACCCGCGGCGCNCCTTCGAGCANGTTCTTNGCACGCGGGAACAGATATGCCGTCCAGCTTAGTACCAGCGCCCAGAAAGCGAAGGTACAGATGGCGAGCGTCGCCCCGGTCAGGCTGAAATCATTGTGCGTCACCCCCTGCTGGATGAGGTCGCCGAGCACGACGAGCACGACGAATTCGAAGGGNGTCATCTGGCCTAGCTCGCGCTTGCCGAGCAGCCGGATCAGCAGGAACAGGATGAAGAACATCACAGTGGCGCGAAGCACGATATCCATCAGGGCAGCACCTTGATGCGAAGCGGCATTTCACCAATGCGCCGCTTGCCGTCGAAGACCGCGATTTCGCCGCTGGTGCCCGCGAACAGCGGCGGGTTGATCTGGCCATCGACCTTGATGTGCACGCTGTCGCCCGCGCGCAGCGGGCCGTAGGAAAAATGAAAACGGCCGTCCTCGAACCTCTCTTCGGCGGGCGCCGGGATCATCGTGTTGACGGTCATGTCTTGCCAGAGCGCGGGCGATACGGCGACCACCGCATCATCGAGCGGAGCTTTTGCGGTCAGGGTAATATCGGTCTCGAAAAACTCGCCATTGCGAATGACGGTCGGCGTTTTAACCGTCAGGCGCGCGTCGCCCAGATCGGCCGTGCGGGGCGGGCTAGGTTGTCCGCCGGTGAAGCCGAGGGCTGCGGCCAACAAGAGGCCGCCGAGAAGGAGGATCGAGATCGGGCTGGCGTGCCGATCCCAGAGGCGTTGGTGCGTTGGCTTGGCGTCGAGTCCTTCCAGCGCCTGCATCCGATCCTCCGGCCTGATTGCAACGCTCTCAGGCCNCATAAANGGCCNGGAGCGCTCGCCCGCTTTGGCCGCGGGCGAGCGCTTAATGGACGCTTGGCGCGCCCGTTCGTTCCGCCGCCTCAGCGGTCGGCGGCGGCATTCTCGATCAGTTCGGCGACTTCGACCGGATGCGAGACCATCAGTGCGTGCGAGCCGCTTGCGACCGCGACGGTCTTGCGGGCATGTGCGCGCTCGGCCATGAATTTCATCGTCGCCGCCGGAATGTTGCGGTCCTCGCCGCCATAGATGACATAGCTNGGCAGGGTCTTCCACGTCGCCGCCTGCGAGGCGTCGGTCAGCGCCCCCTGCGTCACCGGACGCTGCGTCGCGGCCATCAGCGTCGCCTGCGCTTCGGGCACGTCGGCCGCGAATTGCGCATGGAATTTGGCGGGCTGGATATAAAGGTCGGTGCCGCCGCCCGGCAGACTGACCGGCGACAGCGCGTCACCCAGCGTGCTGCCGGGGAATTTGGCCGAAAGCGTCAGCGCCGATTCCCCCGTGTCGGGCAGGAATCCGGCGACGAAGACCAATGCCTTCACATTGGGATTGTCCTTCGCCGCTTCGGTGATGACGACACCGCCATAGCTGTGGCCGACAAGGATGACACGGCCCGGGATCGACCGGACGACCGCCGCGACGCTGGCGGCATCGCCCGCAACGCTGCGCAACGGGTTCGCGGCTGCGATTACNGGNTAGCCGTCCTTNTCGAGCCGGGCGATCACGTCGTTCCAGCCCGAGGAATCGGCNAAGGCGCCATGGACCAGCACGACGGTCGGCTTGGCGGCCATATCCTCNGCNTGCGCGCCGACGGTGCCGGAGAAAAGCAGTGCGGCAAGCGCCGCCGAACGAATTGAACGATACATGTCATCATCCTCTTGGCTGTTGAATAGGCAAGAGATGCACCCGCGGGCCCGCGGCGCATATCACATCAAAGTATCTGTTCCCGTCCTGCGATCATATCGCTCCCCACACCAAAGGATAGGGCGGCCACGCGGGTTCGACAGCCGCGAACCTGCTTCGGCACGATAGCTCGTCCGGTGGCCGCACTGGCACATGCTTTGGGCGAGGCGGGGGGCATTCCCGTCCGGAACCGAAAGGATCGACATGACGAAGAATATCGCACCCTCCCCGCTCGAACCCGCAACCGGCGCATTTGTCGGCGGTCTGCCCGACGGCCCGCCGATCTATACGCTGACGCCAACCGACGCCCGCGGCGTCCTGTCCGCCGTCCAGCAGTCGGTCACGGTTCCGCTTCTGGCAGTCGACAGCGAGGACAGCACGCTTCCCGTCGGCCCGTCGGGCAAGACGAACATTCGTGTCGTGCGCCCCGCCGGCGCGACCGGTACGCTTCCCGCGATCATCTATATCCATGGCGGCGGCTGGGTGCTCGGCGACAAGCAGACGCACGACCGGCTGGTTCGCGAACTCGCGGTGGGCGCCAACGCCGTGCTCGTCTTCGTCGACTATGACCGCTCGCCCGAAAGCCAATATCCTGGCGCTATCGAACAGGCTTATGCCGTCGCGCGCCATGTCGCCGACAATGCCGGCGCGTTCGGCGCCGATCCAAAGCGCATCGTGATCGCAGGCGACAGCGTCGGCGGCAATATGGCTGCGGCGGTGACGCTGATGGCAAAGGAACGCGGCGGCCCCGATTTTCGTGCGCAGCTCCTCTTTTACCCGGTCACCGACGCATCGATGTCGAGCGAATCCTACAAACAGTTCGCCGACGGTCCGTGGCTCACCGCAAAGGCCATGGCCTGGTACTGGGACCAATATTTGCCCGACGCTGCGCGTCGCAATGAGATCCTCGCATCGCCTGTCAACGCGTCGGCCGAGCAGCTTGCCGGCCTGCCGCAGACCTTGATCATCGTCGATGAGAATGACGTGCTGCGCGACGAAGGAGAAACCTATGCCCGCAAGCTCGCCGAAGCCGGCGTGCCGGTCGTCGCGGTGCGCTATAACGGGACGATCCATGATTTCATGATGCTCAACCCGATCACCGAAACCCCGGCCGCGCGCGGCGCGATCGGGCAGGCGATCGGCTATTTGCGCAAGGTCCTTTCGGCGGGTGCGTGATGCGAGGCGGGAGGCGGCGATGCGCCGCCTCCCGCAAATCGTCAGGGTGTCTCGACCGGAATCTCGAAGCGGAATTGCGCGCCGCCGTCCGGATGATTGGATGCGGCAATAACCCCGCCATGTTCGGAAATGATCGATTGGCAGATGGCGAGCCCGATCCCCATCCCTGCCTCCTTCGTTGTGAAGAAGCCCTCGAAAATTCGGTCGAGATCGTCGGGCGAAATCCCGGGCCCCGTATCGCGAAGCGTAAAGGCGAGCGCACCGCTTTCGGTCAAAGACGTGCCGATATAAATCTCACGCGTTCCCGTGCCCTGTGCCTCGACCGCCTGGACGCTGTTGATCAGCAGGTTCACGACCACCTGCTGCAACTGAATGCGGTCCGCCATGGTGTTCGGAAGCGCGCGTGCGAGGTCGGTCGTAATACCGATCGATTGGGATTCGATTTCGTGACGGATGAAGATCAGCGATTCCTGCACAATCTCGTTGAGATCGGTCGCGACGCGTTCGGGCTGGCGTTTTGACGCCATGCCGCGGATATGCTGCACGATATCGCTAGCACGCCGTCCGCTCGCGGCGATGCGCGCGGTCAGCGCCTTCACCTTCTCGACATTGGGGTCGTCGCGCGACAGCCAGCGCAGGCTGGTCTCGGCATTGGTGACGATGGCAGCGAGCGGCTGGTTGATCTCATGCGCGATCGAGGTCGTGAGTTCGCCCAGCGTCGAGATGCGCGCCGCGTGGGTGAAGTCGGCTTGAAGCTGCCGGATCTCGGCCTCCATGCTCATACGGTCGGTGACATCCTCGAAACTGAAGATCGTGACGTCGAGCTCGGCGAGCACCTTCGGGTAGGTCACCGACATGCGCACGTCGAGCACCCGGCCGTCGAAGGTCTCGATCTTCGTGATCTCTTCGTGGCTTGTCTGCCCGTTGAAACGTCCGATCATCACGTTGCGAAGCGAGCTGCGATTGACCGTAAACAGATATCCGACCGGCCGCATCAAATCGAGCGCGCTGGAGCCGCCGAGCAGCTGAACCGCGGCGCGATTGACGTCGGTGATCTGAACCGTCGTCGCGGCGAGTTCTACCAACTCGGGATGCTCGTCGAGATAAGCGCCAAAGTCGGTGACGCCCGTCGCGCGGATATCGTTGTAGATGCGCCCCATATGGCTGGCGTCGACCTGCCACAGCGCGATCGGCATATGATGGACGAGTTTGCGGTATCGCGCCTCACTCGCCCGAAGATAGACATAGGAACGGTCGTCATCGACCGCCCCGTTGACCGCGGCATAAATCCGGCCCGGCGTTTCGGCCCGCCAAACTGTGACCAGTGGATCGCGCAGGATGCCATCCGACGGGAGTTGCCGTCGGTAGGTCGCATCCTCGGTTTTTCCGGTCATCGCATCGACGATCAATTCGCCCAGCGTTGCGCGGCTCTCGAGCGGCCAGAAACCGGCGACCGGCTGGCCGATCATCAAGTCGCGACCGCGATTGCCGCCGACGAGACGCATTGTCCGTTCGTTGACGTTGATGATCCGCGCCGCCTTCACCAGGTCGTTATGGCGCGCGTTCAACTGCGCTTCGGCGTCGGCTTCGCCGCGCAGCCGCGCGATCTGGGCGATCAGCGCTTCGGACGCCGAAACGTCGATTTCCCAACTCGCCGCCATCAACCGGTCGGGAATATGCCAGTCCGCGCCCGGTACGGCGCCGTCACTGAGCGACTGCCGGCCATATTCGATGACGTCGCGCGGGGTTCCGTCCTGCGCGAAGCGGACATATTGGCGGATATCGACGGCGATATGGATACCCGACGGGGTGCGCCGGCTGACCACGCCCTGCCACGGTTCCTTCCTGAAGCAGCATGCGCCAATGCTCGCGTTCGTTCTCGCTGCGCGTCGACAGATGGCCGATACCACGACCGACCATCGTGAGCGAGGGCCAGCCATAGAGCGCTTCCGACGCCGGATTCCAGTAATGGACCGCACCTTCGATATCGAAAATGACCACACTTTCGGATGCGAAGTCCGCGATATCCGGTTCGGACACCTGCGTCGTCACTTGAAGCGGTCCGGCGTTCACTGCTCCGGCCCGTCGGGCCAATCCTCCGCCCCGATCGCCGCCTTCAGCTGATCGAGAAGCGCGTCGTCCGCGACCGGCTTGGTCAGCCAGGCCTGCGCGCCGAGGTCGAGCGCCCGCGCCCGGGCGCTGGAATCGATGACCGACGTCAGCACGATGACGGGCAGGTCCGACCCGCCGGCCCGCATCCGTTCGAGCAGGTCGATCCCGCTCATCCCGGGCATTCGCACATCGGTAATCAGGCAATCGAAATGATTTTGCACGTTATCGAGGAACGCCGGGGCACTATCGAAGGTGCTGCACTCCAGTCCGGTAACCATCAACAGATCGCACAATGCTTCGCGGATGGCTTCGTCATCATCCACAACTGCGACAAGAGGCGTTTTGGGCAAGCGATTTGGCCCTTTTTCTCACGACCGGGACGGCCAATAACGCCATAGTCGCGCAGCTTGTAAAGCTTTGTAACCATACCAAAGTCTAGGCTCCCCCGGTTTCACGCAATTGNGCGGGCAATTTCTCCCACGCGCGGATCAATTCGCCGACGGTCGCCNCCTGCATCTTCTTCATCACATTGCTGCGGTGAAGCTTGACGGTAATTTCCGAAATACCGAGGTCATAGGCGATTTGCTTGTTGAGCCGTCCGCGGGCGACCTCGCGCATCACCTGACTCTCGCGCGGNGTGAGCGTCGCGAAACGTTCGACCTGTTGCCGGACGATCCGGGCGTTCGCGCGATCCGCAACATCGCGTTCGACACCCGCGACGACGGCGTCGAGCAACGTCTGGTCGCGCACCGGCTTGGTCAGAAAATCGACGGCGCCAGATTTCATCGCCTGCACCGACATCGGGATGTCGCCGTGTCCGGTCAGAAAGACGATCGGCTTCGCGATGCCGGCGGCGGCCAGATGCTGCTGAAGGTCTAGCCCGCTCGATCCCGGCATGCGCACATCGAGGACGAGGCAGCCCGCGCGTTCGAGCAGCGGCGATTCGAGCAATTCGCGCGTCGAGCCATAGCAGTTCGCTTCCATCCCGACCGACAGCATCAATTCACTGATCGCCGTGCGCACCTCTTCGTCGTCGTCGACGATCAGGACAAGCGGCGGTTCATAATCGGCGGTCGTGGTCATTACCCCTCCCCGGTAAGCGGTGTCGTCGTGAACGGCCATCTTCCCGCGGACATCCTGCGACCGAAAGGCAAGAGATCGTCCCGGTCATGTCGGCAGGCGCGCAAAGTCTATGTGCCCGCGGGTTTCGGAGCAAGGGCTTTCCTTGCTCCGAAACCCGTNCGACAGCGCGCCGTTTCGATCGAAGNGCCGCAAGTCGTCAAAGCAGCGCCATGCCGCCATCGACGCGCAGATTGATGCCCGTAACAAAGCTGCTTGCATCAGAGGCGAGGAAGAGTGCGGCGCTTGCCAATTCACTAGGCTGGCCGAGCCGGCCAAGCGGAATTGCGCCCGCCATCATTTCGACGAACGCGTCATGATCTTCAGGCGCCACGCCCAGTTTCTCAAGGATCGCCGTCTCGGTCGGCCCGGGGCTCAGCATGTTGACGCGGATGCCGCGTGCCTTGAACTCGAGCGCCCATGCGCGGGCGAAGGCGTTGATCGCGGCCTTCGTCCCCGCATAGACCGCGTGCCCTTCGAGCACCTTGTCGCTGGCAAGTGAGCCGACAAGGATGATCGAGCCGCCGTCCCGCATGATGGGCGCGATCTTCTGCACCCCGAAAAAGGTCCCGCGCGCGTTGATCGCGAACTGCGCATCATATTCGGCCTCGGTCACGTCGTGCGACGGGCTGATCGTGTTGACCCCCGCATTCGCCATATAGATGTCCGCATGGCCGAAGCGCTCGCGGACGATCTCCGCNACCTCGCGATGATGATCGGGATCGGCGACATCGCCCTGGATCCCGAAACCCGCCGATCCGATTTCGCGTACGGCGGCGTCGACGACCTGCTGGCGGCNGCCGGTAATGACGACCTGCGCGCCNTCGGCGGCGAAGAGTTTGGCCGCGGCGAGGCCGATGCCGCTGTTGCCGCCGGTGATTACCGCGACCTTTCCGTTCAANCTTGTCATAAATTGCCTTCTTTCCTGGGAGAGTTTGTCATGCGCTGCGAAAGCCGATCCGGCGGTGGCTTTCGTCNCAAAAGGGTTTGTTCTTCGATGCGCCGCAGCGGCAGAGCCGCGCCGTTTCGACCGCGGCGACGGTCCGCCCCGTCCCGCTGAGAATTTCAAGATTGCCGCGTATCTGCAGCGGTCCGTCGAGTTGGGGCTCGACGGTCAGCGGGCCATTGCGAACCGCGAGCTTCGGCCCATCCTTCGTCGGCGGCTCACCGGTCGCCTCGAAGCCGATATATTTATGCGACTTGTCACAGAAGGGCTTTCGCTTTGAAGCACCGCAACGACAGAGCGTCGCGCGAAAACCCACCTTCTCGCCATCGAGCGCGAGATCGGCGCGCACTGCATAAGGACC
>Ga0055536_1000785_pt1 | contig 21171 bp, 19 predicted proteins | sample AraplaCvi_mLB_r2_FD_55037 | JGI IMG/M metagenome (GOLD analysis project Ga0055536, IMG submission 55037) | Arabidopsis root microbial communities from North Carolina, USA - plate scrape MF_Cvi_mLB_r2 | ecosystem: Host-associated > Plants > Roots > Endosphere | place: USA: North Carolina...
CGCGGCGCCGGCGAGGTCGTTCGCCGACACCTCCGATTGCAATATGTCGACCGCGCGCAGCCCGATCTTGATGAGGTTGGGAAAGGTGCGCACGGGTCCGGGGCGCGGCGCGGGAGAGGCGCGGACCGCGATCACACCGCGCGGATTCATTTCCAGCGCCGAGCTGAGGGGCGTCACATCGCGGACGCCGCCGTCGACCCATTGCTCCTCCGTTCCGTCGCTTGCCCGCGTCTTTAGCGGATCGAAGAAGAGCGGCATCGCGCAGCTTGCATAGACCCAATTGTGGATACCGGGCACACTCTCGTCGATCGTGCGATAGGTGCCGGTGCCCAAGTTGACGACACCAAGGAGCAGCTTGCGCCCGCTCGCGCGGAGTTTTGCGTCGTTCGCGAAACCCTTGAGCAGCCGTTTGAGCGGCGCGGTGTCGTAAAGCGCATCTTCGCCGAGCAGCCCGCCGACGACGCCGAGCGGGCGCGATTTGTAGATCGAGCTGTTGCCACGAATGGCAAGCCATGTGTCGAGCAGGGCGGGGATATCATCCTGCGCTACGCCGAGCGCCTGGATCGCGCCGGTCGACACGCCCGCGACGATGTCGAGCCGGACCCCGCGATTGACGACGAGTTCGTGGACGACGCCGACCTGAAACGCGCCCTTTGCGCCGCCTCCGCTCAATACGATTGCCAAACCGCCTGCCATATCGCGCCTCCTGGCTGTCGCCAGTTTACCGCAACAGCGCCCGAAGCCCAAGGTTTGAAGCCGCGTTTTCGCGAGAATCGANGCCCGATGTTAACCACTTTTTATCCATGATTGGCCACAGGGGTAGCGAGCAAGAATTTGCCTGTGGGGAACAATCGAAAATGTCCGAAGCCTTTGGTTCGAAAAGCCGTCCGACGGGCGTCGACGTTGCTATCATCGGCGCGGGGCCGGCGGGGCTTACCGCCGCCTATCAGCTGACACAGCAGGGTTACCATGTGACGGTAATCGAAAAGGACCCGGTCTATGTCGGCGGGATCAGCCGCACGGTCGAGCATGAGGGCTTTCGCTTCGACATCGGGGGACACCGCTTTTTTTCGAAGAGCCGCGAAGTCGTCGACCTGTGGAACGAGATTCTTCCGCATGATTTCATCGAACGCCCGCGGATGAGCCGCATCTATTACGAGGGCAAATTCTATTCCTATCCGCTGCGCGCGTTCGAGGCGCTGTGGAACCTCGGCATCTTTCGCTCGACGCTGTGCATGGTGAGCTATGCGCAGGCCAAACTGTTCCCGAACAAGGCGGTCCGCAGTTTCGAGGACTGGACGATCAACCAGTTCGGGCGGAAGCTCTATTCGATCTTTTTCAAAACCTATACCGAGAAGGTGTGGGGCATGCCGTGCGACGAAATGTCGGCCGACTGGGCNGCGCAGCGTATCAAGGGCTTGTCGCTCGGCGGCGCGGTGATCGACGGCCTGAAGCGCAGCCTCGGGCTCAACAAGAAGCCGAACGATGGAATGGCGACGAAGACGTTGCTCGAAACCTTTCGCTACCCGCGGCTCGGCCCCGGCATGATGTGGGAAGCCGCGCGCGACAAGGTCGTCGCGGGNGGCAACCATGTGCTGATGGGCCATAGCTTCAAGCAGCTGACGCAGGACCAGAAGACAGGGCGCTGGCGGATGACCGCGACCGGTCCCGACGGCGATATCGTGATCGACGCCGCGCATGTCATCAGTTCGGCGCCGATGCGCGAACTGGCNGCACGCATCCATCCGCTNCCNGCGTGCGCGCTGAATGCCGCGCCGAACCTCAAATATCGCGACTTCCTGACCGTTGCGCTCAAGATACGCTCCGAAGACCTGTTCCCCGACAATTGGATCTATATCCACGACAGCAAAGTGCGGGTCGGACGGGTGCAGAATTTCCGAAGCTGGTCGCCCGAAATGGTGCCCGACCCCGAACTGGCGTGCGTCGGGCTCGAATATTTCTGTTTCGAGGGCGACGGACTCTGGGCGTCGAGCGACGAGAAACTGATCGCGCTGGCAACCAAGGAAATGGAAGTTCTGGGCCTTTGCGACCCCGAAGATGTCGTCGGCGGCGCCGTCGTCCGGCAAGAAAAGGCCTATCCGGTTTACGACGATGATTATGCCGCGCATGTCGAGACGATGCGCAGCGAACTCGAGGCGCGCTATCCGACGCTGCACATGGTCGGGCGCAACGGAATGCACCGCTATAATAATCAGGATCACGCGATGATGACCGCGATGCTGACGGTGCGCAACATCGTCGCTGGCGAAAAACTCTATGATATCTGGGGCGTTAACGAGGATGCCGAATATCATGAGAGCGGCACCGAGGGCGAACAGGCGGCACTGGCCTCGGTTCGCGAAGTGCCGGCGCGCGTGACGAAAGCCGCGTAGGGCCGGGCCGGGGGATCGGCATGCTGCCTGTGACAAAATTGGTCGCGTCGGTGCGGCGCGGCGAAATTCGCTGGCTGAACTATCTGCTCGCCAGCGGGCTTGCGCTCGGCAGCGACGCGGGGCTGTTCCTGTTGTTGCTCGACGCCGGTATGTCGCCGGTGATGGCGTCGGCGACGGGCTATTGCGCCGGGATCCTGGTGCATTGGATGGTGTCGAGCCGGCTCGTCTTTGCCGACGGCGCCGCGGCGCGCGGTACGGGCGAGCGGCATCGCCAGAAGCTGCTGTTTGTCGGATCGGCGCTCGTCGGGCTTACGGTCACCACCGCGATCGTCGGTGGCGGCAGTGCGCTCGGCCTTGATCCTCGGCTCGCGAAGCTCGCCGCGATCGCCGTCAGCTTCCAGACCACATATTTGCTGCGCCGTCATATCGTGTTCCGGACCGCCGCAGCATGAGCGACGCGCGCGCGCTTGCCGCGGGCGCGCCGCCGGCTCGGGCGCCGTCGTCTGATGGGATCATGCTCGGCCCATGGTTCACGCCGGTCCGTATCGCGCTGATCATCTGGGGGCTGATGAGCCTCGTCGCGATCATCGCGAAATGGCACGGCATCGGCGCGCTCGATCTGTCCGACACCGACGATGCCATGCGCATGGCGCAGGTCCGCGACCTGCTCGCCGGGCAAAGCTGGTGGGACCTGTCGCAATATCGCGTCAATCCGGCAGGCGGCGGGGTGCTGATGCACTGGTCGCGTATCGTCGACGCGCCGCTGGCGGCCGGCATCCTGCTGCTGAAGCCGCTGTTCGGACAGGCGATGGCCGAACGGATCGTGATGACCCTATGGCCCCCGCTGCTCGGCGCGGCGCTCAGCGTCGCTTGCGTCCTCGGTTATCGCAATCTCTCCGACCGGCGGATCGCCTATGCCGCGCCGCTCTTCCTGATCATGTCGGGCTATATACTGGTGCAGTTTCGTCCGCTTCGGGTCGACCATCACGGCTGGCAGATTTTCTTCGCGATGCTGATTATGGCGCAGGCGCTGCGCCCCGCGACCTGGCAGGCGGGCGTGCTCGGGGGCATTTTTGCAGCGGCGTTGCTAGCGGTGTCGATCGAAGGATTGCCGATCGTCGCACTGTTCGCGGGGCTTGCCGCGCTGCGCTGGGCACTGGGCGGAGGCGCTGAAGATCGCGCGCGGCTGTGTGGCTATATGGGATCACTGGCAGCCGGAGCGTTGCTGTTACAGTTCGCGACGCGCGGTCCGGTCGGCCTTTCGGGCACATGGTGCGATTCGCTTTCGGCGCCCTATATGGCAGCCTTCGCCGCCGCGGCGGCGGTGACCTTTTCCGCGGCCCGGATCAACCCGGCCCGGGCATCGATCCGCTTCCTGCTGCTCGGCGTTGCGGGCGCTTCGGCGGCGGTCGCGCTGGTGTGGACCGAACCGCAATGCGCGAACGGACCGTTCGCCGCGCTCGATCCGATCGTCGTGAAATATTGGTATCGCAATGTCCTTGAAGGCCAGCCCTTGTGGATGTCGCGCGCGCATGATGTGATCCATGTGCTCGTCCCCTCGGTGATCGGCCTTGCGGGATCGCTGCTTGCGTGGCGGAGCTGCACCCTCGCGGCCGACCGCAGAAACTGGGCGACGATCATCGTCGCGCTGATCGGTGCGGCCGCGCTGTCGCTGTTGGTTCTGCGCAGCGCATCGACCGCGCATCTNTTCGCCTTGCCCGGCTGCGCCTGGCTCGGCGTGCGTGCATGGGTCCGGGCGCGGACGATCACATCGACGGTGCCACGCGTNCTGGCGTCGGTCGCCGCGGTGCTGACGTTGCCGCTGCTCGGCAGCATCGCGGTCGCNGCGGTGCTCGGTCCGCTCGTCCCGTCGCTGAAAGCTGAGGACAAAAAGGCCGAGGCGGACGCTGCGCTCGCAAATCCCTATATGGCCAACTGCCTCGATCCCGCTGCCATCGCCGATTTGGCGGGGCTGCCGACGACGACGATCCTGACCCCGATCGATCTTGGCGCTCCGGTGATTTTCTGGACGCGTCACAGCCTTGTCGCGACGCCGCACCACCGCAACAAAGAGGCGATGGCCGACACAATCCGCATTTTTGCGGACGATCCGGCGAAGGCGGAAGCGCTCGTGCACAAGCAGCAGGCGACGCTGATCGTCTATTGCCGGACGGCGAATGATTTCACCCGATATCGGGGCGCCCGCAAGGATGCGCTCGCGGCGCAGCTTTATGCCGGAAAACCGCCGGCATGGCTCGAGGCCGTGCCGATCGCGTCGCGCGCAGGCCTGTCGGTGTGGCGGGTGAAGCCCCGGTAAGGCGGTCTCAGGCGGGGCGGAAGCGCAATGCCGCGCCGTTCATGCAATATCGCTTGCCCGTGGGCTTCGGCCCATCGTCGAACANATGACCGAGGTGCCCGCCGCAGCGCCGGCAATGCACTTCGGTGCGCGGGTAGCCGAGTTCGCGATCGGTCGCAGTGCCGATTGCGCCCTTGAGGGGGGCCCAGAAGCTGGGCCAGCCGGTGCCGCTGTCGAACTTGGTCTTGCTCGAATAGAGCGGCAGCGCGCAGCCCGCGCAGTCGAAGNTGCCGGCGCGCTTTTCCTTGTCGAGCGGGCTGGTAAAGGCGCGCTCGGTCGCCGCCTCACGNAGCACGCGATACTGAAGCGGGGACAGGCGTTGTTTCCATTCGGCGTCGGAAAGCTGCCAGCCGGCCTGACCTTTCGGGCGCGCGCCGGGCCTGGCGAACAGCATCGGCGCGGCGATCACCGCGCCGCCGAGCGCGAGACCGGACAAGATGGTACGGCGTTCGATCATATCGGGACTCCTTACCCGAAATACGCGCGCCGATCGCGACCGGTTACATCACGCGTCAATATCTTTCGAGTTCGACCTGCATGTGGCGATAGCCGTGGACGAAGCTGGCGTTGACGCGCTCGGGTTCGGAGAGGACGTTCACGCGCAGACGGCGCTTCTGCATTTCGGAGATCAGCGTCGTGAGCTGCAACTCGGCGACGCGCGCGCCGACGCAGCGNTGGATGCCATAACCGAAGGCNAGGTGACGACGGGCATTTTCGCGGTCGACGATGATCCGGTCGCCGTCGGGGAAAATCTCCTCGTCCCGGTTCGCCGAGGCGTACCACAGGGCCAGCTTGTCGCGCTTCTTGATCTGGTGACCGAACAGTTCGGTATCTTCCATCGCGGTGCGGCGCATGTGCGCCAGCGGCGTCTGCCAGCGGATGATCTCGTGCATCGCGTTGACTGCGAGGTCGGGATCGTGATTTGCTTCAAGCTTTGCGCGCTCTTCGGGAAAACAGTGAAGGCCATAGGCATAGGCCGACATCGAATTGCGCGTCGTGTCGTTGCCGCCGACGATGAGCAGAATCAGATTCCCCATGAACTCATGCTCGCTCATATGGTTCATCGCGTCGGACTGAAGCATGATCGAGATGAGGTCGTGCTTGCCGGGATTCTTCGCCTTGTGATCCCACAATTCCTTGAACGCCGCGCCCATTTCGAACGCCGTCGCGGTGCGCGCATGCCGGAGTTCGGCGGTGTCGAAAGATTCGATGTCGCCGAGCGCGTCGGACCAACGGGTGAGGTTGTGGCGATCGGCCCAGGGGAAATCGAACAGGATCGCGAGCATGTCGGTCGTCAGCTCGATCGAGAGTTTCTCGACCCAGTCAAAGGGCTGACCGACCGGCAGCGTATCGATCAACGCCGCGGTACGCGCGACGGTGTCGGCGCGCATGCGCTCGATCTCCGACGGACCAAAAGCGGGCGCGACAGTGCGGCGCTGCGCAGTATGTTGCGGCGGATCCATCGCGATGAACATCGGCATCGGGATCTCGCCCTCTTTGAGATATTCGACCCCGTCGCCGGCGACGGTGATGCCGCCATATTCCCATGAGGAAGAGAAGATTTTCGGCAGCGCTTCGATATGCTGGATCGGCTTGTAGGTCGTCACCGACCAATAGGGACCGAACTTCGAATCCTCGCAATAATAGATCGGCGATTCGGCCCGCAACTGGCGCATCGGTTCCTGCCAGACATCCTTGCGCCACAGCTCGGCGCGGCTGACGTCCAGCGGGTTGATTTCGGGTTCGACGCGGATCTGGGTGGCCATGGGGTGCTCCTCTCACGGCCGTCTTGTCCGCGGCCAATTGAGTTGCAGAATGCCACTATTTACAGCTTTGTCAACGATGGGGAGGGGGGCTTTGGGGTGGGAAGATTACGCCGCGTCGACATCCCGGACTTGATCCGGAATCCCGCTTCTTTTGACGCAGTTTCCGGATTCGGTATCGAGCGAGCCCTCGGATCAAGTCCGGATGACGGTAACGGACGGGTTGGCGACTCCGTCGAACCCGCCGGCTCAGGCGGTCTTTCTCTTCTTCCAGAATTTCCAGCCGCTGCCGCTGCTCAGCACGCCGGCGCGGAAGAGGCGGACCGAAAGCCATATGACGAGCGCAACCCAGATCGCCTGCCAGCCGAGCGCGAGCAGGTGGACGGCTCGCGCATCGTCGGTTGCGGCGCGGGCCGCCATCGCGAGCGGGGAGGAGAAGGGAAATATCTGCGCGAAATGTGCAAGCCCGCTGCCCGGCGCGCTCGCCGCGCCTGCCGAGAGGCTGAACATGCCGACCTGAAAGATGGTGATCGGCAGGCTGAGCATCTGGATTTCGCGCACCGACCCCGCCTGTGCGCCGACACCGAGGAAGACCGCGCCGAGGAGGAGGAAGGACAGGATGAAATAGGCAAAGCCGATACCGAGGAAAAAGGGCCAGCCGGTCGCGGGCATCGCGGCGAGCGCGGTCGCCGCCTTGCCGGCCTTGCCCGCGGCGGCGATGGCAGCGGGATCGACCTGTGTCGCNGCGACCAGCCCGCCGCCCATCGCGACGACCATCCAGAAGGCGATGAACAGCACGGCGACGCCAAGCATGCCGAGCAGCTTACCGAGAAAAACGCTTTCGAGCGGGACCGCGGCGGCGAGAATCTCGATGACCTTGTTGCCCTTTTCCTCGGCGAGCGAACTCACCGTCTGGCCCGCCAGGAGCAGGGTCAGGAGGAAGATGACGAACACTGCGCCGAACCCGATCGACTGTTGCACCGCAATGCTCGCGCCGCCGCTGGACAGCGCTTCGAAATCGGGGGTGATCGATGGGAGCGGGCCGGCGGCGCGCGCGCGCTGTACATCGCCCGCGAGCAGACCGAGATAGCGGCCCGCGCTGCTGCCCCGTTCGCGTTCGACGATGCGGGGGGCGGTGAGCGGGCCGCTCATGACGGCGTAGGTGTCGCTGCCTTTTTCNCGCGCGATCGCGACGGGATCGGCATTCGCGGGCCCCGCGATCCGGATATCGAGCGTCGCGGGTTCGCGCGCCATCGCAGCGCGAAGGCGCATGTCGGCGGCGCGTAACGCTTCGATGTCCGCAGGGTCTGCGACGACGACGATTCGGCCAGCACCGCGCGCGCTGTCGGCAAGCTGTGACGCGCCGACACCGCCGGCGAGGCCCATCGCGACCATGAACAGCGGCGCAAGCAGGAACAGGAGAAAGGTCGGGGTCGCAACGATCGCGAGAAAGTCGCGCCGCGCAACAACGAACATGCTGCGGATNAAGGGGGTCATGCGCTTGCCTCCTCGACGGCGTCCTCGGTCGCATCGGCATCGAACCCCGCATCGACCTGCCGGACGATATGGACAAAGGCATCGTGCAGCGCGGGACGGCTGATCGACAGGCCGATGACGCCAAGGCCGCTCGCGGTGATGCGCGCGAGCAACGGCTCGACGTCGCTGTCCCCGATCGCAAAATGCCAGGCATCGCCGCGCAGCTCGGCTCCTGTGGGCAGGTTCGCAGCGACCGTGGCGTGATCGCTCGCCGTGCGCGGGGTGTAGCGCACCTGCATCGGCAGCAGCGCGCGCGCGTCGTCGACCGTGCCTTCGAACCGGCGCGCCGACCGCGCGATGATTGCGATGCGGTCGCAGAGCCGCTCGGCGTGCGCCATGACATGCGTCGAAAATAGGATCGTCGCGCCGCGGTCGCGTTCGCGCCGCACGAGCATTTCGAGTCGCTCCTGATTNACGGGATCGAGCCCCGAAAAAGGTTCGTCGAGAACGATGAGGTCGGGGGAGTGGACGATCGAGCCGATGAGNTGGATCATCTGCGCCATGCCCTTCGACATCTTGCGGATCTTGGTATCGACGACGCGTTCGAGCCCGAGTTCGGTCATGAAGCGTTCCGCGCGGCGGCGGCCCTCGGCCCAGTCGAGCCCGCGCAGCGCGCCCATGAAGGCGATCGCCTCGCGCGCTTTCATCCCGGGATAGAGCCCGCGCTCCTCGGGAAGATAGCCGATACGATTGCGCACGCTTTGCGGCTTGTGTCCGCCGAAGAGCTGGCTTGCGCCCTCGTCGGTGTCGATAATGCCGAGCGTCATGCGCAGGCTCGTCGTCTTGCCGGCGCCATTGGGGCCGAGTACGCCGTAAATGCTGCCCGTCGGCACCGCGAGGCTGACATGATCGACCGCCTTGTAATTGCCGAAATATTTGGTGAGGCCATTCGCCTCGACGCTGAAATCGTTCAAATTTCGGTCCCCGATCATTCGCTCACCGGACTATGGCACGGCGAGGCGGCTCGCGTATAGAGCGCCAATGGTTGCCGAAGCCTTGCCTTCCCTGGAACAACGCCTCGAAGCGGTCGCGCGCGAGCATGGATTCGCGGCGTTCGGAATCGCGCGTGCCGACGCGGCACCACAAACGGCGGCGCGGTTGAACCAGTGGCTCGCCGAGGGGCGCCACGGCGACATGATCTGGATGGAAAGCCGCGCCGAGCAGCGCGGATCGCCCAAGGGCCTATGGCCCGAGGTCCGGTCGGTGATTGCTTTGGGCATGAGCTATGCCCCCGCGCTCGACCCGCTGGCGCTCGCCGAGCATCCGACACGCGGGCGCATTTCGGTCTATGCGCAGGGCGGCGATTATCATGACATCGTCAAAAAGGCGCTGAAGGCTGTCGCACGCTGGCTCGTCGCCGAGGTCAAGGATGCCGAGGTCAAAGTGTTCGTCGACACCGCGCCGGTGATGGAAAAGCCTCTATCAGCGGCCGCCGGGCTCGGCTGGCAGGGCAAGCACACCAACCTCGTCAGCCGCGACCATGGCAGCTGGCTGTTTCTGGGGGCGATCTACACGACGTTGGAGCTTACGTCGTCAACGCCCGGGCGCGATACGTGCGGAAGCTGCGCGGCATGTCAGGACGCCTGCCCGACGCAGGCATTTCCGGCGCCATATCGGCTCGATGCGCGGCGCTGTATCTCGTACCTTACGATCGAACATAATGGTCCGATTCCGGTCGCGTTGCGGCGCGGGATCGGCAACCGGATCTATGGCTGCGACGATTGCCTTGCGGCGTGCCCGTGGAACAAGTTTGCCGACACCGCGCACACGCACCGCGCCTTCCTGCCGCGCGCCGAGCTGGTGGCGCCGTCGATCGGGGACCTGCTCGCGCTTGACGATGCCGATTTCCGACAGGTGTTCGCGGGGTCGCCGATCAAGCGGATCGGCCGGGGACGGATGGTGCGCAACGCCGCGATCGCGGCGGGAAACAGCGGCGATGCGCGCTTCGTACCGGCGCTCGAGCGGCTCACAATGGACGAATCGCCGATGGTCGCCGACGCGGCATTATGGGCCCTTGCCGAACTGACGTCGTGACGTCGCTTAGCGCTGCAGGGCCTGCGCGCAACTATTGACCTCGGCATTGCGGCCATCCGGAGTGCGCGCGTCGACATGCGTTGCGACGGGATTGGCGCCCGCGCGCGGCGCGTAAAAATAGATATCGAGGATACAGTTCGATCCGGCGAACTGCAGCTTGCGGCCGGCGCCCTCGGAGATGTCGAGCCGCGGCTTGCCGAACATGCGGCCGATCGCGTCGGCGCTGTTTCCGATCAACGCATTGTTCTGCACCGGTTTCACGACGGTAGTTGGCGGCGGCGCAGTCGTCCGGGGCGGGGGTGTCGCGCGCGGAATCGCAGAGCCGGCGCAGGCGCCCAGCGTCAAAGTTAGAAGTAGCGAGGGGCCGGCGATGGCGGCCAGGCGGCGTTTTTCGATCGTCAATTCGGGTCCCCCTTGCCGAGATGCAACATATGGACGGCCATAGCGGCGCCGAGAATCGGCGCCAACAGATTGGCGACGGGTACCACGAAGCTTGCGGCGGACAGCAGGCCGAGCGACCAGCGCGCCGGCCGGTCAAAGCGCGCATGGCCGGGGTGGCGCGCGAGCACCATCGCCTCGAGATCGCGGCCGAGGAGCAGGGCGTTGACGAGCAGGGCAAAGATCGGCGTGCCGATGCCCGTGACGAGCAGCAGGATATAGACTGGCAGCGCGAGCAGGTTGCCGCCGATCAGCCGGCCGAGCGATGCGAGCGCGAGGCCGATATTCTGGCGCCAGCCGACATCGACGGCGCGACGGGCGGCGGCGGGATAATGGCGCCCCTCGACATCGGCGACGATCGCATCGGCGAACAGGCCGACGACCACGATAGCGACCGCGCGAAACAGCAGCCAGCTTCCCGCGATGATGAGGAGAACGATCAGGACCCCCGCCATGTCGAGCTGTGCCTCGTCGAGCCATTTCCAGTGGGCGAGCGCCCAGCGCGTGCCGAGGAAAAGCGCCGCGCCCGAAACGGCGAGGAGGAGCAGGGTGAGCGCCAGGCTCTGCGCTAGGACGCGGAGCACGCGCGGCTGGGGCAGGTCTTTGANCGCGAGCAGGAAAGCGTGGACGGCGCGGGCCATCACCGGTGGATGAGCGGCGCGGCGCGCTGCGTCAAGCACCCGCGCTTGCGTTGACGCGCCGTCGCCCCTAAAGGCGCGCGCAGCTTTTCCCATATAGCACTGGATTTTTCATGGCCTCCACCGCCCGTTTCGACGTTGTCGCCATCGGCAATGCGATCGTCGACGTTCTTGCCCGCGCCGACGACGCGCTGATCGAGTCCGAGGGGCTGACCAAGGGATCGATGCGGCTGATCGACGGTGAAGAGGCTGAGCGGCTGTACGCGGCGATGGGCCCGGCGGTCGAGGTTTCGGGCGGCAGCGCCGCGAATACGCTTGCGGGCATGGCGGCGCTCGGCGAACGCTGCGCCTTCATCGGGCAGGTCGCCGACGACCAGCTTGGCCANGTCTTCACCCACGATCTGCGCGCGCTCGGCGTCGCTTATGAAACCCCGCCGCTCAGCGAAGGCGCGCCGACCGCGCGCTGCCTGATCCTCGTCACCCCCGACGGGCAGCGCACGATGAACACCTTCCTCGGCGCCAGCCACCTTCTCGAACAACGCATGATCGACGAGGCTTGGATCGCCGATAGCGAGATTCTGTATCTCGAAGGTTATCTGTGGGATCCCGAACTGTCGCGCGCGGCGATGCGGCGTGCAATCGACGTGTCGCGCGCGGCGGGCCGCAAGGTCGCCTTCACGCTGTCGGACGCTTTCATCATCGACCGCCACGGCGCCGATTTCCGCAAGCTGATCGCCGAAGGGCTGTTCGACATCCTGTTCGCGAACGAGGTCGAAATCTGCGCGCTCGCCGAGACCGACGATTTCGAAGCGGCGGTTGCGAAGATCGCGCCGCAGGTGCCGCTGCTGATCGTCACGCGCGGTTCGCATGGCGCGATCGCGTTGCAGGGCGGAACGCGCACCGAGGTCGGCGCCGAACCGATCGAAACCGTCGTCGACACGACGGGCGCTGGCGACCTGTTCGCGGCGGGGTTCCTCTCGGGTCTTACCGAAGGCCGTTCGATCAAGGATTGTCTGACGATGGGCGCGGTATGCGCGCGCGAAATCATCGCGCAGGTCGGCCCGCGTGCGCAGACCGACCTCAAGGCCAAGGTCGCCGAACGCCTCGGCTAGGAACTTTATCGGTCACGGAGCGTCCTATGCCGCATCACAGGCNCAGGAGGATTTTCCCATGGCCGATGAAATCCACACGACNCGCGATCCCGACGGGACGACGCACACCACCACGGTTATCGATCGCGAACCGCGGCGCGGCGGGGGAATGGGCCTTGGCCTGATTTTCCTCGTTGCGATCCTGATCGCCGCCTTTTTCGCCTTTCAGTTTCTTTCNAGCGAAAAGGCCGAGAGCGGGGCGATCGCCGAAGCGGCGCAAAAGGTCGGAGACGCTGCCGAAGACGTCGGCGATGCGGCCCAGAAAGCCGTCGACTGACGATCAGGCGGCGGAGGNCGCNGCCGGATCGGGGTGTTTCCTGAACAGTTCGCGGTCGGCAGGGCCGAAGCCGCGTGTCCAGATCAGCCAGCCATAGACCCCGAGGATGAAGGGAACGCCGATCAGCAGCTCGGCCCATTCGGGAAGCTGCGTCGCGCCATAGCCGAGCACAGTGGCGCCCGCGGTGGCCCAGACGAGCGCCCAACGCAGGCTGTTCACGGGCGCGCCGAGGATGCGCGCGAGCAGGCGTGCCTTCACCAGCGACGCAAATCCGAGCGCGAGCATGAGCGCGAGCGCGACGGCTCCGGCATAATAGATCGGCGGCAGGCCCATCGATTTGGCGATCAGGATCAACGCGACGCTGAATCCGGCCTGCAGCGCGAGCGTTGCGATGCTGATCAAGAGATTGCGATGGCGCGCGACATAGACGAGCGCCGCTTCGCTCACCACTGCGGTCGCGGCGACGACCTCGGCAGCGAGCAGGAAGGCGAGCGCGGCCGTGCCGCTGACGAATTCGGGGCCGACCAGGCCCATAACCGCTTCGCCGGGGATGCCGAGCGCGAGCGCGACTCCTGCTTGGGCTGCAATGATCCAGAATCCGACCTGGCTGACCTGTGCGGCGACGGCTGCGAGCCGGTTCTCGGCAAGATTGCGTGTGATGACGGGGCCCAGGATCGGCTCGAAACTGGTCTTGAGCTTCTGCGGCAGCGAGGCGACCTGCTGCGCCATATAATAGATGCCGTAGATCGTCGGCGAGGTGAACTGACCGAGGATGAACAGGTCGAGGCGGCGTGTGCCCCATTCGATCGCGTCGGCGGCGGCAAGCGGCGCGTTGCGCCGCGCAACTGCGATCAAGTGCGCCGGGTGCGGCTGCCACCCCTGCGGGCCCCCATAATGGCGTAGCATCGGGATCAGCGCGGTCAGGAAGGCGCCGAGCATCGCGGCGCCATAGGAAAGCATCAGCCCGTCGCGCGCCGAAATGAACCAGAATCCGGCAGCGGCTATGCTGATGACCCACGGCTCGACGACCGCGCGGGCGCGCACCGTGGCGCCGACGTCGAATTTATAAGCGCAGGCGGCGAGTGCGATATCCGTCCCCGCGATCGCGAAGACGAGCAAGGCCATCCAGCGATCTGCGCTGTCGATGCCGCCCGAGGGGAACATCAACTGGGGGAATAGCACCAGCAGCAGCGATCCGGCGGCCGAGGCGATGAAGGCAACGAACATGCCGTCCCAAACGACGGTGCGCTGGTCGGCGCCCGGAGCGCTTAGCTGTTCCGCAAGGCCGCGCTTCAGCCCCAGCGTCGCGAGCTGCGCGACGAGTTCGATGACGAGCACGGCGAAGGCAAAGCGGCCGACCGCTTCGGGCCCGTACCAGCGACCCGCCACATAGAGGAAGGGCAGGCGTGCGACGAGGCGGAGGATGAAGCCGAAGAAATTGGTGCGCCCGCCCTTGGCCAACGCGGCAGTATCCGCGTCTCCCGACGGGACGTCCGGCGATCGGGGCGCGGCTGCGCTATCGGTATGGCTCAAGCCTGGCGCCCCTTCTGCTTTACCCCGTTGCGCAGTTTAGCGCGGTCGGGGGAGGCAGGCAATTGTACGAAGCAATTCATCGCCCTTCGGGTCGCAGCGGTCGGCTGAGCAAAGCCTGAATGGCGTCGCCGACGCGTGTTTCGCCGGCTACGAGGCGCGCGACAGTGTCGGTAATCGGCATGTCGATGCCATCGGCGCGCGCGGCAGCGGCGACGACGGGTGCGCTGAAGGCACCTTCGGCAACGGTGCGGCGGTCGGCCATCAGCACGTCGGCGGCTTCGCCGCGCCCGAGCCCCTGGCCGAGCGCGAAGTTGCGCGAGGCGGACGAGGTGCAGGTGAGGACAAGGTCGCCAAGGCCAGCGAGGCCCGCGAGCGTTTCAGCTTGCGCGCCGCGTGACAGGCCGAAACGCGTCATTTCGGCAAAACCGCGGCTGATCAGCGCCGCGCGTGCGTTGAGCCCGAGCCCGGCGCCGTCGACGATGCCGCACGCGATCGCGAGGATATTCTTGACCGCGCCGCCGATCTCGGCCCCGATGACGTCGGTCGAGACATAGGGACGGAAATGCGGGCGCGCGAGCGTCTGCGCGATGTCGGCGGCGACGCCCGCATCGGCGGCGGCGAGGGTGATCGCGGTCGGCAGCCCCGCGGCGACTTCGTGCGCGAAGGTCGGGCCGGAAAGGACGGCGTGCGGCCGCTTCGGCGCAAGATCGCGCGCCATGTCGATCGGGAAGGCGAAGCTTCCGGCCTCCATGCCCTTGCTGCAAAGGACCAGCGGCGCTCCGCCCGCGGGTAGCTCGGCGAGCACGGCGCGCAGGAAGGGGACGGGGACGACGACGAGCAACGCGTCAAGATCGGCCATGTCGGTAAGATTGCCGGTTGCGGTCAGCGAGGACGAGAGTGCTGCACCGGGAAGGAAGGCCGGATTGCGATGTTCGGCGTTGATCGCGGCGACGACATCCGCCTCGCGTGCCCACAGGCGCACGGGAGTGCCGTCGGCGGCGAGAAGCTGCGCGAGCGCGGTACCCCACGCGCCGCCGCCGATCACGCCAAAATTCCGATATGACGTCATGCTTTCACTCCCGCGCCGCGCACCGCTTCGGCCTCTGGATCAAGCGGCCAGCGTGGACGCGCGGCGGTGTCGAGCGGATCGGTGAGCCCCGCAGCGAACCGTTCGGCGCCCGCCCAGGCGATCATCGCGCCATTGTCGGTACAGAGCCACAGCGGCGGCGCGACGAAAGGCTTGTCGAACCGCGCGGCAAGATCGGTCAGCGCTCCGCGTATCGCGCCATTGGCGGCGACCCCGCCCGCGACGACGAAAGCGGTCGCATCCGGGCAAGCCGCGAGCGCGATTCGACTGCGGTCAACAAGGCAGTCGACGACCGCCTGCTGAAAGGAAGCGGCGAGATCAGGGATGCTGTGCGCGCCTGATGCGGCGGCGCGGGCGACGGCGCTCTTGAGCCCTGCGAAAGAGAAATGCGGTTCGGCGCTGCCGATGAGCGGGCGCGGCAGCGGCACTGCAAAAGGATCGCCATCCTTTGCGACGCGCTCGACTGCGGGGCCGCCGGGATAGCCGAGCCCAAGCAGCTTCGCGGTCTTGTCGAAAGCCTCGCCTGCGGCATCGTCGATCGTCGTCGCAAGGCGGCGATAGTCGCCCACGCCGCGCACGAGCAGCAACTGGCAATGGCCCCCCGAAACGAGGAGCAAGAGGTACGGAAATTCGAGGCTTGCATCGGCAAGGCGCGGGCTGAGCGCATGGCCTTCGAGATGGTTGACCGCAATCAGCGGCTTGTTCGCGGCGTGCGCAAGCGCTTTGCCGGTGACGAGCCCGACCATCACGCCCCCGATCAGCCCGGGGCCAGCGGTCGCGGCGATCGCGTCGACGTCGGCGAGCGACAGCCCCGCGTCGGCGAGCACGCCCTCGACGATCGGCGCGAGCCGGTCGACATGCGCGCGCGCCGCGATCTCGGGAACGACCCCGCCATAGGGGCTGTGCTCAGCCTCCTGCCCCGCGACGCGATGCGCCAAAATGCGCCGCTCGCTGTCGACGAGCGCTGCCGCGGTTTCGTCGCAGCTCGATTCAAGGCCGAGGATCAGGGTCATATTATTGCGCGTTCCTTTACCCGCCCCTTTATCGGCAGGGCAAGCCGCGCTAGCAGCAAAGCCCATGAACCAACTTCCGACCCCCGAAAACCCGCTGCGCATCGGTACGCGCGCGTCGCCGTTGGCAATGGCACAGGCGCATATGGCGATGGCGGCGCTGATTGCCAGCCATGGCATTGAGATGACGGCGCTCGAAATCGTGCCGATGACCGCGACGGGGGACAAGATCCAGGACCGCGCGCTTGCCGAAGTTGGCGGCAAGGCGCTGTGGACGCGCGAACTCGATGCGGCGCTNGATGCGGGGACGATCGATATCGCCGTCCACTCGCTGAAGGATGTCGAAACGATCCGCGNCGCGCGATTTTTCCTCGGCGCGATGCTCGAACGCGCNGATCCGCGCGACCGGCTNGTGGTGCGCGAGGGAATCGGCGTGGCGACAATTGCGGAACTGCCGCCGGGGGCGCGGTTGGGGACGAGCAGCCCGCGCCGCGCGGCACAGGTGAAGCGGATCCGCCCCGACCTTGAGACGGTGCTGCTGCGCGGCAATGTCGCGACGCGGCTTGCAAAGATTGCGGCGGGCGATGCCGATGCGACCTTGCTCGCGGCGGCGGGGCTCGACCGCCTCGGAATGCATGACGTCGGGACGGTACAAGAGGCGAGCCTGCTGCTTCCGGCGGCATCGCAGGGCGCGATCGGGATCGAGTGCCGCGCCGACGATGCGGATACCCGCGCGTTGCTCGCCGCGGTCGATCATGCGCCGACCCATCTTGCTGTCGCAGCCGAGCGGGCGTTTTTGGCGGCGCTCGGCGGCGATTGCCGCTCACCGGTCGCGGCGCATGCGTGGTGGCAGGAGGACGGCGCGCTGCGCCTCGATGCCGAGATTTTCTCCGACGACGGCGCCGATCATGCGGCGGGGCATGTCATCGTCGCCGANGATGCGGCCGCGGCGGNGTTGGCACAGCGGTTGCTCGATGAAGCGCCCGATAGCGTCCGGCGGCTGTTCGCGGCATGACCGATGGCCCGCCGCTGATCGTGACGCGGCCCGAGCCGGGCAATGCGGCGACGGTGGAGCGGGCGAGGGCGATGGGATTCGACGCGCATGCGATGCCGCTTTTCGCCGCGCGACCGGTCGACTGGATGCCGCCGCAGGCCGGCGATTTCGATGCGCTGTTGCTGACCAGCGCCTTTGCCGCGCGTTTGGCGGGTCCGGGGCTGGCCGCGCTCGCGTCGCTGCCTGTCCATGCCGTCGGCGCNGCNACNGCGCGCGCGGCCGAGGCCGCGGGGCTGGCCGTCGCNATGACCGGATCGTCGGACGTCCGGCGGCTTCTTGACGATATGACGTCAGGANATATTCGAAATATATTATGGCTTTGCGGCCGCGATCGGTCCGAATTCGATGCCCCGGGGGCCGCGATCGTGCCGGTNCCCTGCTATGCGGTGGATCCGGTCCCGCCGCCCGCCCGATGGGCCGAACTGACCGGCGCCCCGGCCACCTTGCTCGCGCATTCGCCGCGCGCTGCACGCCGTATTTCCGATCTGGTCGGCACGGCGCGCGGACATCTGTCGCTGGCCGCAATCAGCCCCGCGGCCGCGGCGGCGGCGGGTGAGGGCTGGNGCGCGCTCGTCATTGCGGNACAGCCGGACGATGTCGCAATATTGGCACAGGCGCNTGCTTTGTGGCACAAGGGTGCAAAATAGGGTCGTTCGAAAGAGAAACATGGCAATCGACAGCATCGACACGTCCTCGTCGGCGGACGAGGCGGTACCTGCACAGGGACTATCGTTTCGCGCTATCGCTATCGGTGCCTTCCTGCTGCTTCTGATCGGCATCGTCGGCGGCGGGTGGGCTGTGAATCGTTGGCTGACGGGGAATAATCTGCCGCCGCCGGCGAAAATGATTGCGGCGCCCGCAGGAACCACCGGCCCACCTGCCGTAAAGGGCACAGCCAATGCCGTGCCGTCCATGGTGGCGCCGATCGATAGCGCCAACGCGCTTGCGACGCGCGTCGCCGAACTCGAACAGCGGCTGTCGCGGATNACGCTCGAAGCCGAATCTGCATCGGGCAATGCTTCGCGCGCCGAAGGGCTGCTCGTGGCTTTTGCGGTGCGCCGCGCGCTCGATCGCGGGCTCTCGCTCGGCTATCTCGANGCGCAGCTACGGCTGCGCTTCGGCGACGACCAACCGAATGCGGTCAAGACGATCATCGATACGTCGCGCGANCCGGTGACGCTCGAACAGCTTCGCGCCGAACTCGACGCGATGGCGCCGCAGCTTGTCGGGCGCGGCGACGACGGAAACGGCAGCCTGTGGACCGGGCTGCGCCGCGAGCTGGGCGAGCTGTTCGTCGTGCGCGCTGCGGGAACCCAATCGCCGCGCGCTTCCGAACGGCTCGATCGTGCGCGCCGCTATCTGACGGCCGGACAGGCCGACCTTGCGATCGCCGAGGTCGAGGCGATGCCGGGTTCGGAAGTGGCGAGCGAGTGGCTGATCGAGGCGCGGCGTTATCATGAAGCGCGGCGCGCGCTTGACCTGATCGAGACCGCGGCGATATTGGAGCCGCGCGACAGCCCTGCTGCCGCAATGGCCCGCAAAACGGCCGAACCGACCCCGTAGCGCGCAAGCCTCTCAAAGGGCTGCCCGCCTTTTTGAGAGAAAGCCCGTTCCATGGCCCTCGCCGATCCGCAGCGCATCGAAGCGCTCGACCCGCTCGATCCCCTCCAGCTCGACGCGGAGCTCAGCGAAGAGGAGCGGATGGTCCGCGATACGGCGCGCTCCTATGCGACCGACGCACTGCTGCCGCGCGTGACTTCGGCGTTCCTCGACGAACGATTCGACCGTGAGATCATGTCCGAAATGGGCGCGCTCGGNCTGCTCGGCGCGACGATCGACCCCGAATATGGCGGCGCGGGGCTGAATTATGTCAGCTACGGGCTGATCGCCCGCGAAGTCGAGCGGATCGATTCGGGTTACCGGTCGGCCTGTTCGGTTCAAAGCTCGCTCGTGATCCACCCGATCAACGCCTATGGCAGCGAGGAACAGAAGCGCAAATATCTGCCCGGGCTGACCTCGGGCGAGCTCGTCGGCTGTTTCGGCCTGACCGAGCCCGACGCGGGTAGCGACCCTGGCGGGATGCGCACGCGCGCCGAGAAGATCGAAGGCGGATACCGCCTCAAGGGCGCGAAAATGTGGATCACCAACTCGCCGATCGCCGACGTGTTCGTCGTGTGGGCGAAGTCGGAAGCGCATGACGGCGCGATTCGCGGCTTTGTGCTCGAAAAGGGCATGAAGGGGCTTTCGGCCCCCAAGATCGAAGGCAAGGTGAGCCTGCGCGCGTCGGTTACCGGTGAAATCGTGATGGATTCGGTCGAGGTCGGCGAGGATGCGCTGTTGCCGCATGTGTCGGGGCTGAAAGGACCGTTCGGCTGCCTCAATCGCGCACGTTACGGTATTGGCTGGGGCGCGATGGGCGCCGCCGAATTCTGCTATGAAGCGGCGCGCAACTACACCGGAGAGCGCAAGCAGTTCGGACGTCCGCTCGCAGCGAATCAGATCGTGCAGTTGAAGCTCGCCAATATGCTTACCGAAATTGCCCTTGGCACGCAGGCAGCGCTGCGCGTCGGGCGGTTGATCGACGAGGGGCGGCTCATCCCCGATGCGATCAGCTTCTTGAAACGCAACAATTGCGGCAAGGCGCTCGATATCGCCCGGGTCGCGCGCGACATGCACGGCGGCAACGGGATTTCGGCCGATTATCATGTGATCCGTCATGCGGTGAATCTCGAAACGGTGAACACCTATGAGGGCACCCACGACGTCCACGCGCTGATCCTTGGCCGCGCGATCACGGGCATTTCGGCTTTTGCCTAAACCGCTGGAGGGCATCCGCGTCGTCGAACTGGCGCGGGTGCTCGCGGGCCCCTGGTGCGGGCAATTGCTCGCCGATCTGGGCGCCGAGGTGGTCAAGGTCGAGCGCCCCGGCGCAGGCGATGATACGCGCGAATGGGGGCCGCCCTTTGTCACCGGCGCGGATGGCGAAGCGCTCGGCGCGGCTTATTATCATAGCTGCAACCGCGGCAAGCGGAGCGTCGCGATCGATATCGCGAGCCCCAAGGGGCAGGCCGAAGTGCGCGCGCTGCTCGCCGACGCCGACGTCGTCATCGAAAATTACAAGGTCGGCGGGCTCGTCAAATATGGGCTCGATCCCGCGCGGCTGCGTGCCGATTTTCCGCGGCTGGTCGTCTGTTCGATCACCGGCTTCGGCCAGACCGGGCCTTATGCGCATCGTGCCGGCTATGATTATATCGTGCAGGCGATGAGCGGCTTTATGTCGCTGACCGGCGAACCCGACGGAGCGCCGCAAAAGGCGGGGATCGCTTACGCCGACATTTTTACCGGCATGTATTCGGCGGTCGCNATCCTTGCNGCGNTGCGACGTCGTGACGTCACGAATATGGGTGCGCATGTCGATATGGCGCTGCTCGACAGCCAGGTCGCGGTGCTNGCGAATCAGGCGGCCAATTATCTTGCGAGCGGCGTCGCGCCGAAGCGGATGGGCAATGCGCACGCCAATGTCGTGCCCTATCAGGTCTTTGCGACCGCCGACGGCCAGCTCGTCATCGCGGTCGGGAACGACGGGCAATATCGGAAGCTCTGCGCGGTATTGGGTGTGCCCGAATGGGGTGACGATCCGCGTTTCGCCAACAATGCCATGCGGCTTGCGAATCGGGCCGAGCTGGTCCCGCTGCTTGCGGCGAAGATTGCGGCGTGGGACGCGCAGCCGCTGTCGCTNGCGCTTGAGGCCGAGGGTGTGCCTGCGGGGCCGATCAATGATCTGGCGCAGGTGTTCGCCGATCCGCAGGTTATTGCGCGCCGGATGCGCTTCCGGCCCGCGGGCGCGTCAATCGACGGCGTCGCGAGCCCGATCGTCATCGACGGCGAGCGTATGGTTTCG
>Ga0055536_1000786_pt1 | contig 21146 bp, 24 predicted proteins | sample AraplaCvi_mLB_r2_FD_55037 | JGI IMG/M metagenome (GOLD analysis project Ga0055536, IMG submission 55037) | Arabidopsis root microbial communities from North Carolina, USA - plate scrape MF_Cvi_mLB_r2 | ecosystem: Host-associated > Plants > Roots > Endosphere | place: USA: North Carolina...
CTCGCCGAGCTGCTGGCAAAATTCGACGCGGCGATGTCAGACGATCTCAACACGCCGGTCGCGCTGACATTGCTCGAAGAGGCGACCGCGATGAAGAAGATNGACGCGGGCCAGAAGCGCGCTGCGCTNGCCGCGATGGATGCCGTGCTCGGCCTCGACCTTTTGACGATCACGCGCGCCGACCTGCGCGTTCGGCCCAAGGAGGCAATGATCGGCGAGGACGAGATCGAAGCGATCCTCGTCAGGCGCAAGGATGCCCGCGTCAACAAGGACTTCGCCGCATCCGATGCCCTGCGCGACGAACTCATCGGCAGGGGCGTCGAGGTCATGGACGGCGACCCGCTCGGCTGGGACTGGCGCCTCTCCAATTAGAGGCTTGCCGCTTCGCAGCGGGATGCTAGCCTCGTTGCATGTCGCAACTGATCTGCTGGCTGCTTGTCGGTCTTGTCCACCTGATCCCGGCGCTGGCGCTGTTCCGGCCGGCGCTGATCACGCGGCTTTATGGCGTTCAGCCCGACAGCCCGCTCTTCCTGTTGATGCATCATCGCGCGGCGCTTTTCTTCGCCGTGCTTGCCGCCTGCGTCTGGGCCGCCTTCGACCCCGGCGGGCGCAAGCTTGCGACGCTGCTCGCGGCGATCTCGATGCTCAGCTTCCTCTTTCTCTATCAGTCCTATGGGCGCCCGGCCCAACTTTCCACCATCGCGCTCGTCGACCTGATCGGCCTCATCCCGCTCGCATGGGCGGGCTGGNACGCATTTCAGCAGTAGGAATATCATGACCAAGACCGTTACCGTCCTTTCGGGCCTGATCCGTCCGCTCGTCGAAAACCGCCTGCCCGACTGGATCGAGCCGCGCTTCTTCGCATCGAAGGAAGAGGCGCTCGAACTCGCGCCTCAGGCCGAGATCGGNTGGTTCGACATGTACGACAAGAAAGACATGGCGGCCGTAATCACCGCCGCGACCGGGCTCAAATGGCTCAATTCAATCTATGCCGGGGTCGACGGCATGCCGCTCGACCTGCTGCGCGAGCGCGGCACCGTGNTGACCAACGGCGCCGGGATCAACGCNATCACGATCGCCGAATATGTCGTAATGGGCATGCTGACTGTCGCAAAGGGCTACCGCGATGTCGTGCGCGCGCAGGAACGCCGCGAATGGCTGATGGATTCGCCNGGNAAGGTCGAGCTGTTCGGGTCGAAGGCGCTCCTCCTCGGCTATGGCGCGATCGGCAAGCTGATCGAGGAACGNCTGAANGCATTCGCGGTCGACGTCACCGTCGTGCGCCGTTCGCCGGGTGCGAATANNCTGACCCCGGATCAGTGGCGCGCGCAGCTCGGCGAATTCGACTGGGTGATCCTCGCGGTCCCCGCGACCCCCGAAACCGACGGCATGATCGGCGCGGCCGAACTCGCCGCGATGAAGCCGACCGCGACGCTCATCAATATCGCACGCGGCAGCGTCGTCGATCAGGCCGCACTCGTCACCGCACTGAACGAACAGCAAATCGCCTCGGCCTTCCTCGACGTCACGACGCCCGAGCCGCTGCCGTCGGACGATCCGCTATGGAGCCTCGACAATGCGCATATCACGATGCACCTGTCGGGCCGCGCGCAGGACAAGATGTTCATCCGCTCGGCGCAGCGCTTCCTCGAAAATCTGGNTCGCTGGNAGAAGGGCGAGGNCGTCGAGCCGCGCGTCGATTTGACGCTCGGNTATTAACGCGGTCGCTCGGCCTTCAACTCGCGCACCAGCGGCTGGAGCCGCTCGTCATATTTGGCGAGCATCGTGTGTGCGCCGGCATGGTCGTAAAAGCTGACCAGTTCGCGTCCGTTCCAGCGGTGGAGCGCATAGGCGGGATCTTCCGCGACGATCATCGGTCGGTCGTCGGGCCTGTTCTCGTCAATGGGCCTGAGGTCGAGCGACACCTGCGGCGCCGTCGACGAACAGATCGCGACGGTGCGGCCTTCCCATGCGACGGTGACGCTGCGGTGCAGGTGGCCGCAGATCAGCCCGCGCACCTGCGGGTGGCGGCGCACGACGTCGGTAAAGACCGCGACCCAGGGTTCGTCGGGATCGGTGTTCATCCACTCGATCCCGCTTTCCACGGGCGGATGATGCATGACGATATAGGTCGGCTTGGCCCTGTCCTTCGCCAGTTCAGCCTCCAGCCACGCCGCGCGCTGCGCGCAAAAGGCACCGCCGTGGCGTCCCTCTTCCAGCGTGTCGACCGTCACCAGCCTGAGCTCGGGCAGCTCGATCGTGTATTGGACGAACCCGTTGCCGTCGTCGAACCCCGGAAAGCGCGCGTGGAAATTGTCGCGCAGGTCATGATTGCCGACGCTCGGCCAGACGGGAAAGGGGCAGCGCGAAAAAGCGGTAGCCAGCCGGCGATAGCTGTCCTCGTCGCCGCGATCGGTGATGTCGCCCGTCGCAAGCAAAAGGTCGGGCCGGTTCGGCCCCTCGATGAGTATGTCGAGCACCTCGTCGAGGCGCTTGCGGTTATATTCGGCCGGATTGTCCGGATCGAACCCGATATGGATATCTGTGATCTGCGCGATCAGCATATCCGTCCCCTGCTCCCGCCGGTCTGGCTCCGACGACCCAAAACCTACCCGCCCTGCCTTGCCGCGTGCAAGGAAGGTGTGCGCCATGTCACTTCGTAAAGGCCCCGCCCCCCGGTTCCTGTGATCATGCTCACACCCTGGCTAGCATCAAGACGTTTATTTGTGATTGCGACGGTGTTTTTCTTCCGCTGGCGCGGCGGCATCCACGGTTTGCCGCCGTCGGAATGATATTCATGGCACATCGCGCAGGGCGATTCGGTCGCGGTCTCGACCTTCACGACACGCGCGCCGCCCTCACCGACATGGCAGTCGCGGCATTGCCGCAGGCCCGGCACGAGCAGGTCGGTCGACGCCTTGGAAGCGGGCGCGGCGGTGTGGCAGTCGGCGCACGCCGTCTCCTTGTGCGCATCATGGTCGAACCAGCCTTTTTGCAGGTAGCGCGGCGTCTGGTCGACCGCCGCAACGCGCCAGCCATTGCCCGCCTGCGGCGCAAAGATGGTGTGGCAATCGTAGCAGGCCCCGCCCTTCGAGAAGACCGCGCGCACGGCATCCTGCGCACGGCTCGGCCGCACCGCGACTTCGTTGAAATAGATGTTGTAGACCTGTCCCTCGGCATAGGCGCCGGGGCGGCGCCGCTGCATCCCGCCAAGCTGGAGCGGGCGCGCGGGCGGTGCCGAACGATAATAAGCGGTGAGGTCGGCCACGACCTGATCGGGCTCGCCATGGCGCAGGGTGCGTGTCACGCCGCCGACGGTCTCGAACGCAAGGCTGTGGCACATCGCGCAGTCCCGCTCCATCTCGACCGGCTTGACGCGGACGCCGTCCGCCTCGACGCGGTGGCAGTTCTCGCATTCAAGCTTCTTGCCGAAATCATAGCGGCCGCGGAAACTCGCCGCCATGCGCGCAACGCCGCCAGTGGCCTGTAAATGCACGTCGTGCGGGAATTTGAGGCCGTTATAATCGACGATACCCTTGGCCAGCGTCGTGCGCACCAGCTTGCCGCCCGGCCCGGGCCGGACGAGCGGGCGAAACTCGGGATGGCTGGTACCGAAATCGGCGGCATCGGCCAGCGCCGTCGGATGGCCCGCGGTTTTCAGCCGCGCCGACATGCCGTCATGACAGTCGGCGCAGAATTTCTGCGGCGTCGCGGGCATCGGGCCGGCNCCTTCATGTTCGGTATGGCAATCGACGCAGCGNCCCTGCGGCTTGTTGAAGGTNTCGGCGAAGCCCTTGAGNATCCGCTCGCCCGCACCCGGCGGATGGCGCGCGGCGAGCAACATGGCGGTCGGCGCATTGGCATGCGCCATGCTCATCGCCTTATGCTCGCCGGTGTGGCAATTGACGCACGCCTTGTCGGTCACCGCGACGAACGGCTCGACNTGGCACGACTGNCAGTCGTTCTTCANNCTNGCGTGCGCGCTCGACAGCGGCCCNGACAGCCAGGCGCTGTCGGCATGATAACCGTCGGGACGCTCGTTCACATTCTTGTAGCTGTACCAGGCCCAGATCGGCCCGATCAGGAAGGCGAGCAGCATCAGCATGCCGAAAACCCAAGCACCCATGCGCTTGCCCAGCATGACGCCCTGCAGCGAAAAGGCCTTGGCCTCGTCGACGTCCTTCGACGATTGCGACAATTCGTCGATCCGCTCGACGAGCAGGATGATCTTCTCGTCCTCGCGCGCGATCGTCAGCCGGTGCCCGCCGAAACGCAGCTCGCCGCCCGCNCCGCTGTCGATATTGGCGACCGTCTCGGTTCGGCCGTTGAGGTCGAAGCCCAGCCCCTCTTGCGCCGCGACGCGCACCGTGCGNCCATCNGCGCTGCTGATCGTCGCATGATGCGGGTTCACCGCCAGGTCGGCGACATGGATCGTGTTTCCGGCATCGCGGCCGAGCGTGATCATATCGCCGGGCAGCGCCGCATCGCGAATGATCTGCTTGCCCGTTTTGGTCGTGGAGATGCGACGCAGGATGAAGCTCATCGTCCCCGCCTCACCAGTAGAAGAAGACGCTGATGATATGTGCCGACAGCGCCGCGATCAGCGCAAAGGTCAGCGGCACATGCACATAGAGCCAGATTTCGAGCAGCCCGCGGATCTTGAGATGCTGGCGCAGCCGCGCCAGCGCCGCCTCCTTCTGCTTGAGGAGGCCGACGACCTTCTCGCGCGCACCNGCATCGCTGCTGCGCGACAGGGTGAGCGCCCGCAGCGCCGCCGATGTCGCACAATTCGGATAACGACCCGAGAGCCGCGCAACGATCCCNCCCGCGAACGGNTCCTCGTCGAGCGCCGCAAGCACCGGCGCGGTATCCTCGGGCGTTAGTGGCTGCGCCGCGGTGTGAAGCTGGCGATCAAAGGCACGGATGGCCTCGAGCATCTGCATCTGCGTCATCTGCTCGCGATTGTTCGACAGCGCTTGCGGCAACGTCGCATAGACGATCACGCCATAAAGCCCCGACAGGATCACCAGCATCATCAATGCCCAGGCAAGCGTATGCACGTTCCAGCCAAGCTGGAAACCCGTGTGCCAGGTGCCGACGACGATCAGGCTCAGCCCCAGATAGACGTGGGCCGAAGTCCATGCCTTCAGCGACCAATGATCGCTCGTCATCTTGCGCTTGCGATAGCCGAGCGCGGTCAGCCACAGGATCAGCAGCGCGCCGATCGTGCCCAGCGTATAGCCATACCAACTGCCGCCATTGTGCCGCGGCGTCACGTCGATCAGCGCATAACTCACGATGATGAGCAGGCAGAGCCCGCCCGAAATCTTGGCCCAGCGGAAACCTGCATAGCGCAGAAATCCCTCGTGCCGCCGTTCGCGGACGCGCTCGACCTGCGTTGCCTTGGAACGGCGGCGCTGAAAGAGCGAGGCCATCAGTCGGTGTCCTCGTCGAGCCGTGCGATCGACAGAAATTCCTCGGGCGAGACGCGGATCGCAGCGCCCGTCGGACAGGCGCGAACGCACGCCGGACCGCCCGAAATGCCTTTGCACATGTCGCATTTGACCGCGATCTTCTTGGGCTTCTCGTCGCCCAGTTTCTTCTTCGTCCATTTGGGCGACGGTTCGCCCGGGCCGGGACCGAAGCCGGTCAGCAGCCAGCGCAGCAGGCTCGGCTTCTCGGGCGGCGCGGCCTCCATGCGGATCACGCCATAGGGACAGTTGCGCATGCAATTGCCGCAGCCGATGCAGCCGGTCTCCATGAACACTTCGCCGTCGGGGCCGCGGTGGATGACGTTCGGCGGGCAGTCGGCCATGCAGTGCGGATGCTCGCAGTGGCGGCAGCTCGTCGGCACGTGCAGATGCGCAAAGGTCTTGCCCGCTTCGCGGTCGAGCCGCGACAGGCCTTCATGACTGTCGGCGCACGCCTTTTCGCAATTGTCGCAGCCGACGCAGAGATTCTCGTCGATGAGCAGCGCGTCGGTCGCCTCGCCCAGCCCCTCCTTCATGATGAAGCTCGCGGTATCCGAATAAAGATCGACCGCACTCGAATAGGTCGCTTTGCGCGATTCGATGAAGCTGTTCATCTGCGCGCGCTCGGCAACAGCGGCTTCGGTTGCCGCGCGCACTTGCGGCCGCGCCGCGAGCATNTTGCGGAAACTCTCGCCGGTCAGCTTGATGACTTCGCTGCCGACCGCCGCCTTCACCGTGGCGTTGCGCGGTTGCCCGCTCAGCACACCCATTTCGCCGAAGAAACTGCCCGCGGGCAGATAGCGGAGAAAGATCGGTTTGCCGCCGATATCCTTCTCGACGACCATCGATCCCGAACGGATGACATAGACGTCGTCGCCCTGCTCGCCCTCGGTCAGCACGACCTTGCCGGCGGGCACGCGCTCGACCTCGGCGGTGTCGACGACGGGGCCCAGATCCTCCACCGTCAGCCCGCCCTTGAAGATCTGGAGGAGCTGGCGTTCGAGCGAGATGCGGTTGATCGCACGCTTCGCGCCGGGAACCGAGGCCATCAGCTTCAGCGCGGCGGTACGCGACACCTCGACGAAAATTCCGTCGGCGCCGGCACGGATCGTNGCNCCGCGCTTGCGACCCGAAATCAGCCCAACCTCNCCAAAGATCGACCCCTGTTCGATCGGCACGGTAAAATCGGGNCCAACCTCGACCTCGGCGAAGCCATCGGCGATCGCGAACANCGATGACCCGGGCTCGCCCTTTTCGAACACCACATCGCCCTTGCGATAGAATGCGACCTTCGAATCGAGCATGAATTCGCGCATCTGGAGCGGCGACACGTCGGCGAANATGCTGACGCGGGTGCGCAGATATTCGAGCCATTCGCTCACCGACTTCTTTTGCGGCAGGCTGGCGAAGATCGCCGCCAGATCCTTCTCGTCCGCCGGGGTCAGTCCGCTATTGCCGTTGATGAACTCGACGACGTCATAGCCCTGGTTCATGCANTGTTTGATCAGCGGATAGCCNGCGAGCGCGCCGATCACGAAGATGCCGGGCACCGTCGATTCAAAGGTCGGCGACAGCTTTGGAAAGGCCTCGCGGTCGGGGCCGGTGAACTCGATCCCCATCGATTCGACAAAGCCGCGCGGTGCGACCGATCCCAGGCGCGCGACGATGACGTCGCACTCGATCTTGACGTCGCCGTCCGGGGTTTCCAGCATCAGCCAGCCGGGCTCGACCTTTTTCGGCTGCGTCTCGGTCCGGATGCTCATCAGGCCATTCTCGCCCGCCTCCATCATGTCCGAGACATTCTTGGCCTTGGCGCGCGCGAAATCCTTTGAGCGATTGAGGATAGTGACGGTATTTTCCAGCGCCTCCTCGGCGACGCCGAGCGCGTTTTCGATCCCCGCGTCGCCCGACCCGACGACGGTGATATGCTTGTCCTTGAAATCTTCCGGATCGTCGACCTGATAGATGATGTGCGGCAGGTCCGCGCCCTCGCAGCGCATTCGGTTCGGATTGCCCTGCGTCCCGATCGCCAGCACGATATTCTCTGCCGTATAGACGTCACCCTTCGCGGTCTTGATCGCGAAGGCGCCCTTCGCGCCGGTCACTTCGGTGACATCGGCATGATAGGCTATATTGACCTTGTTGTTCGCGGCATCCTCGTCCCAATTGCCGAGGATATATTCGCGCGCGCCCTCGGCGAAACGGCAGTCGGATCGCAGGTCGAGCCGCTCGGGCGTCGCAAGCACGCGCTTGCCCTTTTGATATTTGAAGATCGTGTCCGACAGATGGTCGGTCTTTTCGAGCAATATATGGCTGAGCCCGAGCTGCCCCGCACGCGACGCCGCGCTAAGCCCCGCCGGACCCGAGCCGATGATCGCAACCTTGACCGGCTCGCTCATGCGCGCGAGATCGCGCGGTAAAAGCCGCCCGCTCCGCCGCTGGCCATGATGCTGACGAACTCGCGCACGGGCACCCTTCCCCCTCTCGCCAGCCCCCCGGCGATTTCATAACGGATGCGACCCGGACTTATGTCCTGGACGCAAAGCTATGCCCTTGAAAGCGAGCCAAGGTCAACCGGTGGAGGCGAGAAATCAGCCGTTGCGAGACGTTCGCAACTAGGCGGATTTACGCGAGTCAGCGCGCCTTTGACTAACGCGAAGGCCGCACCTGATTGTCGACGCCCTGAACCGAAATGCGCGGCTTGCCCTTCCCGCGCACCTGCCAGGTCACGACATTGTCCACGCCCGAAACGCGCAGGTCGGCGCCGGGCGGCAGGAGTATCCCGATCTGGTTGTCGACGCCATTGACCGTCAGGCTGGGACAATCGCCAACGAAGTTGATGCGGTTGCCCGAACCCGACACTTCCGCGGGGCGCCCCTGACAGTCGATCTCGTTCGCCTGATCGACGCCATTGATCGACGCGCCCTCACGCGTCCCGGTGCCCTGTCGCGGCTGCGCGGTCGTCGGAGCGGCGGCAAGNACAAANCTGGCAACGAGAGCGGAAGCCAGNAATTTTACGGCGCCATGATATCGGAACAAAGCTATCTCCTCTGTTCCCCACCCCGAAATTCCCTTGGCATTCAATGGCCTGTTGCAGGCCCGACGTCAACGGACCCGAACCTGGCGGCCTCAGGCGAGTTCGAACATCGCCGCGATGCGTTCGGACTGGGTCGGGTCGAAGCGCGACCAGCCGTCGGGGCCAAGCTTTTCGAGCGGGCGGAAGCGGGCCTTATACGCCATGCGCGCCGACCCTTCGATCCAATAGCCCAGATAGACATAGGGCAATTCGGCGCGGGCCGCGCGCTGGATATGGTCGGCGATGATATAGGTACCGAGCCCCTCGCGCATCGGATGCGCGGCGTCGAANAAGCTGTAGATCATCGACAGNCCGTCGCCCTGACGGTCGGTCAGGCAGCAACCGACAAGACGGCCTTTGCCGCCGTCCTTGGTCGGCTCGCGATATTCGATCATATAGCTATCGACCGGGGTCTGTTCGACCATGTCGGCGAAATCCTGCTCGTCCATGTCGGCCATGCCGCCGTCGGGATGGCGCGAGCCCAGATAGGAGCGGAGCAGCGTATATTGTTCTTCGGTCGCCCAGGGCTTGCATGCGGTGGCGACGAGATCGCCGTTGCGGCGCAGGTTGCGCTTTTGCGAGCTGCTGGGGGTGAATTCNGCCGCGCACACGCGCACCGACACGCACGCCGAACAATCGGCGCAGCTTGGACGATAAGCGACCGACTGGCTGCGACGGAATCCGATGCGGCCGAGCGCATCGTTCAGTTCGTTCGCATTATTACCGTTGAGTTCGGTGAACACCTTCCGCTCGGTCTTGCCGGCCAGATAGGGGCAAGGCGCCGGGCTGGTGACGAAAAAGCGCGGAAAACGGAACGGTGCGGACACGCGGAAAAGACCTCCGGACTTGCGATGCGGAGCCCCCCGACGCGGGTCCGACGCACTACTTGCACCAACTATGCCGCGCAGCGTCAATGGTGCAAAGTCCATTTACCATTTTTAAACGTCCCGATCTGAATCAACCCGAAAATTTTGTGAATCAGCCGGTAACTTTTGTGCCGGACTGAATCAAAATGCGCTCATCGAGGCTTCCGCTGCCACTCTTTCGGTTTGTCATCCGGGCGAAGGCCGGAATCTCATCCTATCGAAATGGCGCGCGGGCGAGATCCCGACCTTCGCTGGGAAGACGGACAAATTGCGGCCCGAACGCTCTGCTCAGCTATATCCGCGCAGTTCGTCGCCGGTCAGCGTGGCCACATGGAGCACGTTGGTCGACCCCGGTGTCCCAAAGGGCACGCCCGCCATCATGACCAGCTTCGCGCCCGCCTTGCAGATGCCGTGACGCAGCGCCATGCGCTTGCCCTTGGCGATCATCTCTTCGAAACTGCCGATATCCTTGGTCGGNACCGCGTGCGCGCCCCACAGCAGCCCCATGCGCCGCGCCGCCTCGCGCTTCGGCGTCAGCACCAGCAACGGCGCACCCGGACGCTCCCGCGCGACGCGGCGTGCGGTCGAACCCGANGCGGTGAAACAGATGATCGCATCTGCGGCGATCGTCTGGATGATCGTNCCCGCGGCCTCGGCGAGCGCGTCGGCGGTCGTCGCATCGGGCGCGGTCTCCGTAAAATGCAGACGGCGGTAATAATCGGGGTCGCTTTCGACCGAGCGCGCGATCGAATCCATCATGGTGACAGCTTCCACCGGCCAGGCACCCGCCGCAGTCTCGGCCGACAGCATGATTGCGTCCGCCCCGTCGTACACCGCCGTGGCAACATCGCTAACTTCCGCGCGCGTCGGCGACGGCGAGACGATCATCGATTCGAGCATCTGCGTCGCGACGACAACGGGCTTTCCCATCCGCCGCGCGGTCGCGACGATCTTTTTCTGGAGCGGCGGCACCGCCTCGGGCGGCAGCTCGACACCAAGGTCGCCGCGCGCAACCATCGCCGCGTCGGCCAGCTCCAGGATTTCCTCGATCCGCTGCACGCCCGACGGCTTTTCGAATTTCACCAGCAGGGCCGCCTTGCCGCCNATCAGGCGACGCGCTTCGGCGACGTCCTCGGGCCGCTGCACGAANGACAGCGCGATCCANTCGACATGCTGTTCGAGCGCGAAGGCNANATCCTTGCGGTCCTTTTCGGTGAGCGCCGCTAGCGGCACGACGACGTCGGGGACGTTGACGCCTTTGCGATCCGAAATCTTGCCGCCAACCTCGACCACCGTCTCCAGCCGATCGGGAGATACGCTCTTGACGCGAAGCACCAGCTTGCCGTCGTCGACGAGCAGACGCGTATCGGGTTCGGCGGCGGCGAACAGTTCGGGATGCGGCAGGTGAACGCGGTTCACGTCACCCGGCGTCTTGTCGGTGTCGAGAATGAAGGGCTTGCCCTTTACCAACTCGACCGGGCCATCCTTGAACGTGCCCACGCGCAGCTTTGGTCCCTGAAGGTCGACGAGGATCGTCGTCGGGCGGCCGGTATCCTTTTCNAGCGCGCGGATCGCGGCGATCACTTTCGCATGCCCGGCGTGGTCGCCATGGCTCATATTCACGCGAAAGGCGTCGGCGCCGGCGCGGTGCAGTTCGGCGATCATCTCCGCATTGGCGCTGGCGGGGCCAAGGGTCGCGAGAATACGGACCTTGCGCTGGCGGGGGGTAAAGCTCTGAACCACAAATGCTCCGATGACTGGGGTGGGGTTAGGGTCGGGGACGCTAGGGCAATGCAGCCTTGATGCCGTCTAGGCAACACCCGTATAGCTATTCAATCATTGAACGGAGGAACCATGTCCTGCAGCGACGATCAGACGACCGGTAACGATGCGCTCGACAATCTCGATGATGCGGTCGCCGCCGCAGCCTTTCGCCGCCTCGTCCGCCTGCTCCAGCATCGCAGCGACGCCGCGAACATCGATCTGATGGGCCTTGCGGGATTTTGCCGCAATTGCCTCGGTGACTGGATCGCCGAGGCGGGTGGCACGGACAAGGAGGCCGGCCGTGCGATCGTTCACGGCATGCCCACCATCGAGTGGAAAGCGCGGCACCACACGGCCGCGACGCCCGAACAGCTCCAGCGGATGGAAGAAAGCATGGCCAAAAATCCTTGAGGCCATTAGGGACGCGCCAAGCGCGATTCTTGCGCTGGACCATCCACATTACCGGAGCCTAAAATGAGCGAAGCCACCGTATCCGACGAACAACTGCGCCTTTTCATCGAGCGCATCGANCGTCTGGAAGAAGAGAAAAAGGGCATCGCCGACGATATCCGCGACACCTATAACGAGTCGAAATCGCAGGGTTACGACCCGAAAATCATGCGCCAGATCGTGCGCCTGCGCAAACTGCCGGTCCACGACCGNAAGGAAATGGAAGCGATCCTCGACGTCTATAAGTCGGCGCTTGGGATCGACTAAAAGCCACAAGGGAGAGTGACGATGTTCAGCACGACCACCAACAATGTCGAGGGCCGTCCGGTCCGCGAATATCTGGGCATCGTCACCGGCGAAGTGATTGTCGGCGCCAATCTGTTCCGCGACCTGTTTGCCAGCATTACCGACATCGTTGGCGGCCGCTCGGGCAAATATGAGGATGTCCTCGCCCGCGCGCGCAAGGAAGCGATCGCCGAAATGGAAGCAGAGGCCACGCGCCTCGGCGGCAATGCGGTGATCGGCGTCGACCTTGACTATGAAGTGCTCGGCCAGAATGGTTCGATGCTGATGGTCAGCGCCTCCGGCACCGCCGTGGTTGTCTGACGCCGTTGTCTCTTGGCGCGCGCCGCGCTAGTGCGGCGGCACATTTTCCAGTTTCGATGGAGGTAGGCCGTGGCCGGCCATAGTAAATTCAAGAACATCATGCACCGCAAGGGTGCGCAGGACAAAAAGCGCAGCAGCCTCTTTTCGAAGCTCAGCCGCGAAATCACCGTTGCGGCGAAGATGGGCCTGCCCGATCCCGACGCGAATGCGCGCCTGCGCGCTGCGGTGAACGCTGCCAAGGCGCAGTCGATGCCGAAGGACAATATCCAGCGCGCGATCGACAAGGCCGCGGGCAACGACGGCGATAACTACGAAGAAATCCGCTACGAAGGCTATGGCCCCGGCGGCGTATCGCTGATCGTCGAAGCGCTGACCGACAACCGCAATCGCACCGCTACCAATGTGCGCACCGCCTTTTCCAAAAATGGCGGCAACCTTGGCACCAGCGGCAGCGTCAGCCACGGCTTCGATCGCTTGGGCATGATCAGCTATGGCGCTGGCGCGGGCGACGCGGACACGGTGTTCGAAGCGGCGCTCGACGCGGGCGCCGATGATGTCGAATCGTCCGAGGACGGCCACGACATCTGGACCAGCGTCGATTCCTTGCACGAAGTCGCGAAGGCGCTCGAAGGCAAGCTGGGCGAAGCCGAAGGCGTGAAGCTCGCCTGGCGTCCGACGCTGAAGAGTGAAGTCGCCGACGAGGCGATTGCACAGACTCTGTTCAAGCTGATCGACACGCTCGACGACGACGACGATGTCCAGACCGTGTGGGGCAACTATGAAATCCCCGACGCGGTGATGGAAAAGCTTGGATAAAAGCCAAAATCCGTTCGCATCGAGCGAAGTCGAGATGCCCATCGGTTGCGGATGCCTTTGGGGTGTCTCGACTTCGCTCGATACGAACGGGACACGATGATCATTCTCGGTCTCGACCCCTCGCTCAGCTGCACCGGCTGGGGCGTCATCCGGGTCGAGGGTAGCCGGATCAGCCATGTCGCCAACGGGCAGGTAAAGACCGACGCGAAAGCGTCGCTGCCCGATCGGCTCGCGCATCTCGACACCGTGCTTGCCGCCGTGATCGCCGATCACGCGCCCGGCTGCGCCGCGGTCGAGGAAGTCTTCGTCAACGACAATCCGCAGTCGACGCTGAAGCTCGCGCATGCGCGCGGCGTCGTGCTGCTCGGCTGCGCGCGCGCCGGATTGCCGGTGGGCGAATATGCGCCGCGCCTCGTCAAAAAGGCGATCGTCGGAACCGGCGGCGCGGCGAAGGAACAGGTGCAGGCAATGTTGCGCATATTGTTGCCCGGCGCGAAGGTCGTGGGCGCAGACGCGGCCGATGCGCTGGCGGTCGCGATCTGCCACGCGAATCATCGACCCAGGGCTTAAATCCCACGCCATTCGCCCCGAGCTTGTCGAAGGGCCGTTCTTCTTCTAGGGAGAACAAAAGGGGAAGGATAGAGCTTAGACAAGCTCAGCCCGAACGGATGTTGAGAACCAGATGATCGCCAAACTCACCGGACGGCTCGACAGCAGCACCGCTGGCCATGCAGTGATCGACGTCGGCGGCGTCGGCTATCTGGTCGAGGCGTCGGCACGCACTTTGGACGCACTCGGCCCCGTCGGCGGCGATGTCACGATCCACACCGAAATGCTCGTCGGCGAGGATTTCCTGCGCCTGCTCGGCTTTGCCAAGGCGGAGGAGCGCGACTGGTTCCGCCTGCTCACCAGCGTGCAGGGCGTCGGCGCGAAGGTTGCGCTCGCGATTCTGTCGGCGCTGGAAATCGGCGACCTGCAGCGTGCTCTCGCCAGCGGCGATAGCGATGATCGCGCGCGCGAACGGCGTCGGGCCAAAGCTGGCGCAGCGGATCACGCATGAATTGAGGGACAAGGCGGGCGCGCTTGGGGGGATTGCAGGATCCGGTCCATCGCTCACGGCAACCGCCGGGCCGCTCGGCGACGCCGTCGCCGCCCTTACCGGCCTCGGCTTCAAACCCGGTGAAGCGAGCGCGGCAGTCGCGGCCGCCAACGAGGAACTGGGCGCCGGTGCAGGCCTCGATGCGCTGGTCCGCGCGGCGCTCAAAAAGGCGGCCAAGTGACCGAGCGCGTTCGTAACGCCTCCTGCCGCTGCGGGCAGCTCCGTATCGCCTGCGCCGGCGAACCGATCCGCGTCTCGGTCTGCCACTGTCGCAATTGCAAGGCGCGGAGCGGCAGCGCCTTTTCCGCACAGGCGCGCTTCCCCGCCGAGAATATCCGCACAGAGGGCGACGCGAAATTGTACCAGCATCCCGGCGGAAGCGGCGCTATCGCGGACTTCTACTTCTGCGAAAACTGCGGCTCCACGCTCTGGTTCCTCAATCGCCCGGGGCTCGACAGCTATGCCGTGCCGATCGGCAATTTCGAACCCGGCCATGACTTCGAGCTTGGATTTTCAGTCTATGAGGATCGTCAGGAACCTTGGGTTTGTATCCTCGGCGAGGCAATAGAGCGTTATGACTGAGCCCGCCCTCACCACCCCCATCCGCATCCCCGAGGATGTCGACGCCGCGCTACGGCCGAAATCCCTCGCCGAATTCGTCGGGCAGGCGGCGGCGCGGGAAAATCTGCGCATCTTCATCGAGGCGGCAAAAACGCGTTCGGACGCGCTCGACCATGTGCTCTTCTATGGTCCGCCGGGGCTCGGCAAGACCACATTGGCGCAGATCGTCGCCAAGGAACTCGGCGTCGGCTTCCGCTCGACCAGCGGGCCGGTGATCGCAAAGGCGGGCGACCTTGCTGCGCTGCTCACCAATCTCGAGGACGGCGACGTGCTGTTCATCGACGAGATTCACCGGCTGTCGCCTGCGGTCGAGGAAATCCTCTACCCTGCGATGGAGGATCGCGCGCTCGACATCATGATCGGCGAAGGGCCCTCGGCCCGGTCGGTACGGATCGACCTGCCCAAATTCACGCTGGTTGGCGCGACCACACGGCAGGGCCTGCTGACGACCCCGCTGCGCGACCGCTTCGGCATCCCGGTGCGGCTCAATTTCTATACGCATGGCGAGCTTGAGCAGGTGATCTTGCGCGCCGCGCGCTTGCTCGCGCTGCCGATCGCGTCCGACGGCGCGCTCGAAATCGCCAAGCGCTCGCGCGGCACGCCACGGATCGCCGGGCGATTGCTCCGCCGCGTGCGCGATTTTGCGACCGTCGCGGGNCATGCGGTGGTCGATGCCAAGGCTGCAGACGCNGCGCTCAACCGGTTGGAAGTCGATGCGCTCGGGCTCGANGCAATGGACCGCCGTTACCTCACGATGATCGCCGACATTTATCGCGGCGGGCCCGTCGGCGTCGAGACGCTCGCGGCGGGTCTTAGCGAACCGCGCGACACGATCGAGGATGTGATCGAACCCTATTTGCTGCAGGCCGGTCTCATCGCGCGCACCGCGCGCGGGCGCACGCTCAACGCGAGCGCATGGAAACATCTGGGGCTGAATCCGCCCTCGGGTTCGCAGGACGGACTTTTCGATCAGGGAAAATAGGCGGTTTTCCGGGATTTTCATTCCATCAACCGGCCCCGATCTGCGACGAACCGTTCAAGAGGGGTTTGCGACGAGTCGTTGCGCGGCTATCGGTCAAGCTAATGGTAAACGTCCCGCCCCCCTTCATCCCCGGCGCCTTCGTCGGGGCCGAACATCATTTTCGGGCGCGCGTCTATTTCGAGGANACCGACCTGTCGGGCATCGTCTATCACGCCAATTACCTTCGCTATATGGAGCGCGCTCGCTCGGACATGCTGCGGATCGCGGGCATCGACCAGCGCGCGGCGATGGAAGGNGGCGAAGGCAGTTGGGCAGTCACCGACCTTGCGATCAAATATCGCCGCCCGGCAAAGCTCGANGACGATCTGCTCGTGGTCAGCGCGGTCGAGGCCGTGCGGGGCGCAAGCGTGATTATTTCGCAGCGCATCCTTCGCGGGACTGACACGTTAAGCGGCGAGACATTGACCAACGGGCAAGTCACCGCCGCCTTCCTGTCGCCCGAAGGCCGGCCGCGCCGCCAGCCTGCGGGGTGGGCCGATCGATTTACCGCCATCATGAATGGAGAGACGTTCCCTTGCTAGACAATATCTCGCTGGCCGCCGACGCGGCAACCTTGTCCCCCATCGCGCTGTTCCTGCAGGCCGACTGGATCGTGAAGGGCGTGATGATCGGGCTGCTGCTTGCGTCCATCTATGTCTGGATGGTGATCTTCACGCACGGCCGCGGGGTCAACAAGCTGATGAGCGCGTCGGAACGGTTCGAGCGCGATTTCTGGCGCGCCGAGGACATCGACAAATTCTACGACAAGAACAGCGGCGAGGACCTGCCGAGCGCGAAGGTGCTGNGCGCCGGGATCAGCGAATGGCGCCGTTCGACCAAAGGCAAGAATGTCGACCGCGANGGCACGCGCGAGCGCCTCGGCATCGCGATGAACAGCGCGGTCGCGGGCGAAGTCGACCGGCTGGCCGAAAAGATCGGCACGCTGGCGACCATCGGCTCGGTCGCACCCTTCGTNGGCCTGTTCGGAACGGTGTGGGGCATCATGCGCAGCTTCACCGCGATCGCGGCGGAAAATAACAGCAGCCTNGCCGTCGTCGCNCCCGGTATCGCCGAAGCGCTGTTCGCGACCGCGATCGGTCTGTTCGCCGCCATCCCTGCGGTCATCGCCTATAATGCCTTTTCGCAGCGCCTGAATCGCCTCGAATCGCGCCTCGGCCGCTTCGCCGACGGACTGCACGCGACGTTCAGCCGCGAACTGGAGGTCGAAGCCTGATGGCAATGACCGGACCTTCGGGCGGTATCGGCGGCCGGCGCGGCCGNNGCAACCGCCGNGCGCCGATGGCGGAGATCAACGTCACGCCGCTCGTCGACGTCATGCTCGTGCTGCTGATCATCTTCATGATCACCGCGCCGCTNCTCGCCTCTGCCGTCCCCATCGACCTGCCCGAAAGCCGCGCGAANCCGGTCGAGACAGAGGATCAGGAGCCGGTGCAGCTCTCGATCAATGCCGACGACACGCTCTATATCGGCGAAGAGGTCGTGCCCGAGGCCGAGCTTCCGGCTCGGCTCGACGCCATTGCACGGGCCAATGAAGGNCAGGACAAGCCGCGACAGATCATGCTGCGCGCCGACAAGGGGCTCGACTATGGCCGCGTGATGCGCGTGATGGGCGAGCTTAANCGTGCGGGCCTGACGCGCATTTCGTTGGTGACGACNGGCTCGGAAGGCGCAANCGAAAGCGCTCCCGCCGCGGTCACCGACGGTTCAGAAACGCAGCCCTAGGTTGAGATGATGGCCGAAACACGGGCAGTTGGGGGGAATGAAGGACGCGGCTTTGCCATCGCGGTGGTGGCGCACGTCCTCATCATCGGCCTGCTCTCGGTTCAGTGGACCGCAGGCGACCGGCGCTTCGACAATCCGCCGATGGAAGTCGACCTGATCGCCGAGACGGCCGTGCAATCGACCGCACCGGTTATCAGCGAAACCCCGCCCGCCGCGCGGCTGGGCGAAGAGGATATGACCGACATCGCGGCGCCCGAGCCGGTGCCCGCACCTCCGCTGCCCGAACCGGTCGTCAGGCCGACCCCTGCCCCGACGCCGAAACAGGTCGCGAGACCCAAAGCAGCACCGCCGAAACAGCCGCCCGCGGTACAAAAGGCTCAGCCGAAAGCCGCTCCGAAAGCACCGCCGGCGAAGAATCGCCCGGCCCGCCCGACCGGCCGCCTCGACGGCATTGCCGAGGGGCTCTCGAAATCGCAGCCCAAATCGCCCGCGAGCAAGGGCGCACCCGCGGCGGCAACCGCCGCCGAAGTCCGGCGCTCGATCGACGTCAGCATCAAGTCGGCAGTAGCGCCGCGCTGGAACGGCTGCCGCATTTCGGGCGTCGACGTTGACCAGCTCAAGACAGTCGTGAAGTTCCGTCTGACCCAGTCGGGCGCGCTTGCCGGNTTCACCAGCGTCACGACCAGCGGCGAGAACGACAGCAANAAGTTCCAGATCCAGCGCCATCAGGAATGCGCCAAACGCGCGGTGGAACTCGCCGCACCCTTCGACCTGCCCGAGGAAAATTACAGCTTCTGGCAGAATTACACGCTCGATTTCATCAAGAGGTAAGAGAAATGCTCCTCCGCCCGATCAGCCTTTCGCTCGCCCTGCTGCTCACCGCGGCACCGGTCGCCGCGCAAACCCCGACGGCCGCCCCTACCCCGCCNGCGGTCACCCCGACCGAACCGCGCGAGACGATCGAAGGCACGCTGTCGCAGGACCGCACCGTCATCGCCATCCCCTCGCTCGCCACCGCATCGGTCCAGAATGTCGCGGGGCTGCGCACCGACAGCCTGGGGCGCCAGATTGCGGAAGTCATCGCCGCCGACCTTGAACGCAGCGGCCTGTACGAGCCGATCGGCCCGAGCGGCGTTCGCGCGATCACCCGCGCGGAGGTGCAAGCGCCACGCTTCGCCGAATGGCAGGGCCGCAATGCCGAGAATGTCGTCCATGGCTTCGTCGACGCGGGTTCGAACGGCAGCCTGATCGTGGGCTGTTACCTTTACGATACCGCGCTCGGCAGCGAGCTGGTCCGCAAGGGGTTCGAAATCCAGCCGGGCGACTGGCGCCGCGCCGCGCACAAATGCGCCGACGCCATCTACTCGCGTCTGTCGGGCGAAGCGCCCTTCTTCGACAGCCGTGTCGCCTATATCGCCGAGAGCGGTCCCAAGGGGAACCGCATCAAACGCCTGGCGATCATGGACAGCGACGGCGGCAATCATCGCTTCATAACCAATGGTCAGGCGCTCGCTATCAGCCCGCGTTTCTCGCCCGATTACAAGAAGATCGTTTACGTCTCCTATTTGAACAATCGCGTTCGCGTCTTCATCTACGACGTCGCCGCGGGTTCGCAGAAGCTGGTGACCGAAAGCGCGAACGCGACCTTTGCGCCGCGCTGGTCGCCCGACGGGACGCAAATCCTCTATTCGATGGCGGTCAACGGCAACACCGACATCTATCGCATCTCGGCCAACGGCGGCACGCCGGTGCGGCTGACGAATACGCCGGGCATCGATGTCGGCGGCAGCTTCTCGCCCGATGGCAAGAAGATCGTGTTCGAAAGCGACCGTTCGGGCGGTCAGCAAATCTATACGATGAATATCGACGGATCGAACCAGCAGCGGATCAGTTTCGGCGGCGGCCGCGCCGCGACGCCCGAATGGTCGCCGCGCGGCGACCTGATCGCCTTTACCCGCATGGGCGGCGGCGAGTTCCGGATCGGCGTAATGACCCCCTCGGGCGGCGGCGTGCGGATGCTGACCAATAGCTGGCAGGATGAGGCGCCAACCTGGTCGCCGAACGGCCGCGTAATCCAATTCTTCCGCACCTCGCCGGGCCGCGAAGGCAAATCGAGCCTGTGGCAAGTCGACCTGACCGGCGTGAACATGCGCCGTCTGCCGACCCCGCAAGACGGGTCGGACCCCAGCTGGGGCCCGGTACTTCCCTGAAGAAGACCGGAACCAAAGGGGCGCGATCGGGTTCAACTATCGCGTCCTCAACGGGCCAAATTCGGCCGCACGAATGATTTTCAACAACAAGAGGACAGAGACATGACGATACGCAAAAGCACCGCAATGATTGCGGCGATCACCATGCTTGCTGTTGGCGCCTGCGCGAAAAAGGCCCCTGACACGCTTCCCCCCGCTCCCGAAGGTACCGGCGACACCGGCAACAACACCGGCACCGGCGTCGTCCCGGGGTCGCAGGAAGACTTCCTTGCCAGCGTTGGCGCCATGGGCGACCGCGTTTTCTTCGACTATGACCAGTATAATGTCGACGCACAGGATCAGGCGACGCTGCAGACCCAGTCGCAGTGGCTGCAGCGCAATCCCGCGGTTCGCGTCACGCTCGAAGGCCATGCCGACGAACGCGGCACCCGCGATTACAATATCGCACTTGGCGAGCGCCGTGCGAACGCCGCGAAAAACTATCTCGCGTCGCTTGGTATCGATCCGTCGCGGATCAACGTCATCAGCTATGGCAAGGAACGTCCGGCCGAACTCGGCTCGACCGAGGAAGCCTATGCCAAGAACCGCCGCGCGGTGACCGTCGTCATCGGGCAATAAGCGGCCACAGCGGCACCGCGGCCCATGCCGCGGTGCACGCAAATAATCCGAAGGGGACCTGTCGCTGAGAAAGCGGCTGGTCCCCTTTTCGTTGGGATACGAGCGCCCACGCGATGCCGCCGAGGCTGGCGAGCAGCAACATCAGCGGCAGCGCCTGCCAGCCAAGCCACGCGCCGATCGCCGCGACAAGCTTGGGATCGCCGCCGCCCATTGCATCCTTCAGCCGTACGCGGCGATAGAATTCGGCGATGGCGGCGAGCGTCAGGCCGCACACGACCGCGCCAACCCAGCGATCGATCAGCGATGTATCCAGCATCGGACCGGCTATCAGCAGGCCGACGATGCCGAGCAGCAGGTTAAGGCGGTCAGGCAGCCAGAAATGGCGCGCATCGAGCAGCGCGAGCGGCAGCAGCAACCAGCCGAACAAAGCCCAGAGCCAACCCGCGGTTCCCGGTAAAAGTGCGAGGGCGACAACCCCGATCAGTGCGGAGCCCAGCTCGACGCGCCAGTGGAAAGGATCGATCACCGCGTCGCACGTCCGGCAACGCCCGCGCGATACGACCGTCGAAAGGAGCGGCAGGAGATCGAGGGCGCCAAGCGACCTTCCGCAACCATCACATTGCGATCGCCCCAGCACCGAGCGGCCCGCCGGCCAGCGCAGCACCAGTGTCGCGATGAAACTGCCCAGGACTAGCCCGATCAGCGCGGCGAAGGCGACGCCCATGCCGAAGGGCAAGGCATCGAGAAAGGTCACGTCAGAAGCGGCCCGAGGTCGCCAGCACGAA
>Ga0055536_1000802_pt1 | contig 20792 bp, 17 predicted proteins | sample AraplaCvi_mLB_r2_FD_55037 | JGI IMG/M metagenome (GOLD analysis project Ga0055536, IMG submission 55037) | Arabidopsis root microbial communities from North Carolina, USA - plate scrape MF_Cvi_mLB_r2 | ecosystem: Host-associated > Plants > Roots > Endosphere | place: USA: North Carolina...
GCGCGTTGGTCAGTCCTGATCCAAGCGCGCCGGAAAGAGCTACAGCAAGAAGCACGGAGGGAAAAGCATAGAAGACATCGACCGTGCGCATGATCAGCGTGTTGACGATGCCGCCCGCATAACCGGCGACGATGCCGATCGCCGAGCCGATGACGAAGGCAATGGGAACCGGCACGACGCCCATGATCAGCGACAGCCGCGCGCCGTAGATGAGACGGGACACCATGTCTCGTCCCAGCTCGTCGGTGCCGAGAATATAGCCCGCAGTGCCGATTGGTTTCAGGCGGCGTATGACGCTGCCCTTGGACGGGTCGTAAGGTGAGATATAGGGCGCCAGGATCGCTATCAGCACCAGGATCAGAAGGATCGAAAGCGCGGTCATCGCGACCGGGTCACGACAGAGCCGCCGAAGCACACCGCTCCAGAAGCCGGGAGATTTGCTGATCGCTTGCGAAGGGGCGGCGAGGTCTAAAGTGATGGTGGCCATGATCAGCTCCTCTGGATGCGGGGATCGATCGCGCTTTGCAGCACATCAACCAGGAGGTTCAGGAAGACGAAGAACATGGCGAGCACCAGGATCGTGCCCTGCAGGATCGGCAGGTCGCGAGTGAAGATCGCGCCGTTCAGCAGAAACCCTGTCCCCGGCCAGGAGAAGACTGTCTCGATCAGGATCGAACCGCCCAGCAGGTAGCCGAGCTGAAGGCCCATGACGGAGAGTGCAGTCGGGGCGGCGTTGCGCATGACATGCCGCAGTATCTGTCGGCTCATCAGGCCCTTGGCGGCGAGCGCCTGGGTGAAATCCTGCGAAAGGATGTCGGCGACGAGCGAGCGGATGGTGCGCGCGATGATGCCCATCGGGATGACCGACATGGTGATCGCCGGCAGGATGAGGAACTGCAGATAGGCCCAGCTTAGGCTGCGGCCCGAAGAGCCCTCCGGCCCGCCGCCCATGGCCGGAAGCCAGCCCAATGTCACCGAGAAGGCGATCACCAGCACCATGCCCAGCCAGTAATGCGGCACGCTGACGCCGAGCATCGAAACCGCCGAGGCGGCGCGATCCACCCAGCTTCCACGAAAGACGCCTGCCAGAAAGCCGAGGGCCGAACCGGCGAGGAAGCCGATGACGGCGGCCGCGAGTGCAAGAATGATCGAGTTGACCGAAGCATCCATGATCTCGCTCAGCACCGGGCGACCGCTGGCGATCGACGTGCCGAGATCGCCATGCAGGGCATGCCAGGCCCAGAGCACGTATTGCACCGGCAATGGGCGGTCGAGGCCATAGAAACTGCGCATCTGCGTCTGCATCTCGGCAGAAGCATCNGAGGGCAGAANGGCGGCGAGCGGATCGCCCGGTGCGATATGGATCAGCATGAAGCAGACGATGCTCACGCCGATCGTGACAGGAATGACGTGCAGCAGCCGTTTCAAGGCATAAAGCAGCATGGTGTCCTCACCAAACAGGTTGATCGGGCATCATGAAAGGCGGCGCGCCAGCCAGACCGGCGCGCCGTATGCAGGAGATCAGGGATCAACGGAAATCGTGGAGAAATCCTGGAACCAGTTCTGTGCCTGAACGAAGCCCTTGACCTTGGCGGTCATGGCCCGCGGATTTACGTCATGCGTCACCATCAGGAACAAGGCGTCGTTCACATATTTCTCGTGAACCTGCTGCATCACCTTGTCCTGTTCCTTGGGATCGAAGGTGTTACGCACCTTGTCGAACAGGGCGTCCATCTCCTTGTCGCAATAGTAGCCCCAATTGGTGCCGGTCGGCGGTGCAAGATTGCATTGGGACTGGCGGATCATCGCCGTGAACGGGTCCTGGATGAAGTAGCTATAATTGACCGCCGTTGCGCCCTTGGCGCTGGCATCCTTGGCGCCGGCACGCCAGACATTGATGACCGTGTTCCAGTCCATCACCTCGTATTCGATATTGATGCCGACCTCGGCGAGTGTCTGCTGGATATATTCGTTCATCTGCAGGGGCAGCATCTGGCCGGACCCCGACGAGGAGATGATGACCTTGGTCTTCAGGGGCTTCTCGGGGCCGTAGCCCGCTTCCTTCATCAGCTTCTTGGCTTCCTCGACATTGTATTCCACCTTGAAGGTCGGCTTGCCGAACCACTGATGGCCGGGCGGCATGTAGCCCTGCGCGGGAACGGAAAGTCCACCGAGAAGCTCGTTCAGACCGGCACGATCGACCGCGAGGTTCGCGGCCTTGCGAACCCGGATATCGTTCCACGGCGAGCCTTCGACCCGCGACAGGTGCCACGTCCAGTTATGCGGATAGGAATTGGTGATGATCTTGAAGCCAGCTTCCTTCAGCGACTTCACCGAATCCGGGGCAGGGGCCTCGACCCAATCGACCTGACCGGAACGAAGGGCGGCGACGCGGGTGTTCGGCTCAGGCAGCGGGATGAGGACGAGCTTGTCGAGCTTCGGAACGCGTGCCTTGTCCCAGTAATCCTTGTTGGGCGTCAGCTCCGCCCTCTCGCGTGGCGTAAAGCCACTCTCCATCTTCCAGGGGCCGGTACCGGACGGCTTCTGGGCAACGGCATCCCAGCTCTTTCCCTGCTTTTCCCAATTGGCAGGCGAGGAGATAAGAATCCAGCTCAGCTGGTAGGGAAGCGTCGCATCGGGCCCGTTGGTCGTGATCTCGACAGTGAGNGGNTCTACNACCCTGTAGGAGGCGACCGCCGGAATGCGCGACTTGCCCTGGGCCGCCTGGCGTTTGTCGAACTGGGCGGCGTCGGTCTTCAGAAGCTTTTCGAGGTTCCAGACCACCGCATCCGCATTGAAGGCGCTGCCGTCGTGGAACTTGACGCCGTCGCGCAGCTTGAAGGTCCACTTGGTCTTGTCGGTCGCATCGACCTGCCAGGACGTCGCCAGGCTCGGGATCAGAGCAGATGGCTTGTCCGCGCTCGAAAGGTCCCACTCGACCAATGAATTGTAGACGGTATAGCCCATAAAGCGCTGGCCTTCGCCACCCTGGTCCGTCTGGCCCGTGGTCAGCGGAATGTCAGATGCCGTCATGCCGATCCGCAAGGTTCCCGCTGCAAGTGCGGGGTTTGCGGCCGCTGCCATCACGCAGGTTGCTGTGGCGCCGAGTATCGTCGCCACCCGAAATGTATTGAGAAAACCAGTGCCGCGCCAGATTTTCGATGATGTGTTGGTCATACCGTTCCCTCTTTTTTTGAACTGCCGGACTTTTGCCCGGTCGCGAGAGGTAAGGCAGATTTCATGCCATTTTCCATGAAACTGTAATTTCATGTTTATTTACAATATGAAGACCTGAATATCGAGCGATATCAGCTTTAATGCGAGGGAAAGTGGTGCCGAATTGTGAGGCGACAACGCGAAGCGTCTGCCAAAAAATGATGCCAGGGATCGAGATCAAGGCTTCTTGGAGTNGGTGACACGTAGAGGCGTGAGAGGGAAACTGCGAGCCAGCTGGCGCCGAAGCTTTGCCTCGTCATCGCGCATCGACCGAATGCGCTTGCGGCCGTCGATCAGGCACTTGTGCTGGCCCAAGGTCGCGTGGCGGCGTTTGGTCCTCGCGACGAAGTCCTGCGAAAGACTACCATGCGGGCGGTGGTGGAGAAGGCATGAGCGACCGTCAACCAAGTGCGGCCGCGCGTGCCGTCAGGCGGCTTTCGCTTTTCGCGCTCCTGGAATCTTCTGGAGGTGTCGGCTGTTCCAATCCTTTCACATCAGGATTTTTGTCAATTGTTCATTCGAGTGGCATCGAATTTCTCCTTGGTGAGCGGATCCGCGGCCTGAGCCCATAGCATTACCGGCCCGGTTCTCGGGCCTATACAACCTCACATCCGGTCGCCACTCTCAGCGGCTGCACCATTTTCCCGCATTCGACGGGCACGGGCTCAGGAGAACGGGACCAAACTCAAGATCGGCGTTTAAAGGCCAAAAGGATTCCCGGTCCGTCCACCTGGATCCNTCAGGACTGATCAGGTCCTGAGGATTCNAATTTTCGTTTCACAGACGCTTCCGGCTTCAAGCGATTTTCATGATTGCACCTTCGATCACGACACCGGAGCTCACATACTTCCAGAGAGCCACGAGCAGCTTACGCGCGAGCGCCACAATCATCGGCTTCTTCAGACGACCGCTGTTTTGAGCGATGCGCTCCTTAAACCAGCAAGTTAGCGCCGACTTCGGTTGATGCCGCAGCCATAGCCAGGCGAGCTCTACCATGGTTGCTCGCAAACGCGGATTTCCCGNCTTGGATACACCCTGTTCGCGGTTGACGTTACCGCTTTGCCAAGGGGAGGGGGCAAGGCCTGCATACGAGGCGATTTGGCGTCGGTTGTCGAAGTGTCGGAACAGCCCTTCCGTGTAAAGTATCGTAGCGAATTCCGGCCCTATTCCTTTGATGCCCAAAAGAGCGGTCGCTTCCTTCGGTGTCTCCAACGTCTCGCGGACAATCAAGGCATCTCGCTCTGCTTCTACAGCCTTGATTTGTGTGAGCAACAATTCGAGGCGATCGAGTTCTCTGCAGACTTCGGCCTTCAGGTGTTTTGATAGCGGACGCCCATCGCCAGTTCGAAGCTCATCCAGACGTTGGCGGCGATCTCGATTGACAGGTTCGTATTCCCGAATTCCCTGTGTGAAGAGTAGTCCCTTTATGCGATTGNCGTGGAAGACGCGCTCGGCAATCAGATTTTTCCGCTCCCGCCCAATCCGTCGGTTGTCGTCTTCCGCGGGTGTGAGAAGCCTGACCATTGAGCACGCGCGCGGCTCGCCGCGTTTCCATGCGATCAAAGCGCGGATCAGCGTCTCACCGTCGATGCGGTCGGTCTTTGCCCGGCGATGCCGGCGCGGCATGGCAATCGATGCGGCTTCTACAATGTGGCTCTCTATCCAAGCTTCCTTGCTCAGCACTCGTCCCAACCAGAAGCCATCCAGCCCGACCTCTTGGATCACGACCAATGGGTACAATGTGTTCTTTCGCCGTTTGACCTTCTGGCGAAGGGCTGCAAAGCATGCAAACAAACCGGCGATATCGCCTCCGCTGACGGTGTGGCGGGACATTTTCTTGCTGCCAGGTGACAGAGCCGTCACCAGCCATGTTGACTTGCTTAATTCCAACGAGACGAAAATTGCGCCAAGATCGACGAGAGTAGTGGTCTGCGCTTGAGATTGATCTGCTGTCATCGGCATGGTTGGCCTCCAGAGAGTTTTCTAGCGACCTCACTCTGCCACCGTGCAGGCCGCTACTCACCCCTGATGGGATCTCAAGAGCTTAGGTCATATTGACAAAGTGAGGTAGCCATATCTTCGCCGCGGCGATTGCCAGGAATGCGGCGAATGATGTTTTGGTCTTGTCATAACGGGTGGCAATCCTACTGATCCGATTGAACATGCGTTCGATACGGTTTCGATTCTTGTAAGCATGATAGTCGCAAGCTGGTGGCTCTTGCGGCCTGCTCGCGGCGGAATGATCGGACGTGTGCAGTGAAATCCTGACGGATGCTGTCGGCATCATAACCCTTGTCCGCGAGGAGGCGACGAGACCTGTTCACCGGCATCGCGAGAATATCGGGAACCGCGAGGTGGCCGGACGTTTCGCCACCCGTCAGGATAAAGCCAAGAGGCGTCCCTGGCCGTCTGCTCGGGCATGGATTTTTGTCGTAAAGCCGCCGCGCGAAAGACATAAAGGCAGTCCGAGCAGCGATCGTCTCACCGTGGTCCAACGGACAAACCGAGGGGCAGATTACCAAGCTCAAGCTGGTGAGGCGCCAGATGTACGGTCGTGGAAAGCTTGATCTGCTTCAAGCCCGCCTAATCGGCGCGACATGAGGAAACCGCACCAAATCCGCGTCAGAGCCAATATTCCACGCCGATTGACATGCAGGGTACTTCTTGCAGGCGGCATACGCGCTAGCCTCCCCGTCGACCGGCCCGGAATGTTGAGCCCTTTCGGAGCCGGTTTAAGTGTTGAAGCAGTGCAACATTGCGCCAATGCGATCGTTGTCGCCGCCCACCGCAATCTATTGTTCACTGCCTTGGAGAAGGCACTTCTGAACCCTTGCTACTGCTCGAGTTTCCAAGTTGTTTGCCATCACGGTTGAAAGCCGATCGAGNTCAATCGTTGGAAATGGCCGACGGATCTGCGGAGCTGACGTCGATTGCCACGCTGCTGGACAACCTGTTCAGGTCTTCCGAAATTGCGACCGCTGCCGATTTGAGAATTGGAACATAGCGATCCCGCGCCTCCTGCTCTGAANCAAACGCGGCTTTGAAATAGGTCAGTCCCAGGCTTGCGAGCACCCGGCCGCTTTTGGCTATGATCGGAACGGCAATAGTGTCTGAGTTGCGGGGTTCGACGGTCGAGGAACGTGTTGCGTAACCGTTGCTCCGCACTTCGTTTAGCAGGCGAAGAAGTTTGTCCCGGTGGTGGCTCAGCGCATTTTCCGGATTGTCGGATTTTTGCAGGATGTCGATCATTACATTGCGGTCTTCACCATCGAGAAAGGCAAGATAAGCGAGCCCCATTGCGCGGGTGAGCATGCACAGGCGCTTGTTGACCGTGCTGTGGAATGGCGAAATCAGGCTGTCAGGCACCGTACTGAAACGGATGATCATGTCATCATAATCCGGCAGGGCAATGGCGACGGGCCATTTGTGCTTGCGGGTGATGGCGATCGCCCACGCCCTGCCGGCTTCGACGACCAGTGGCCCCTTGTGGAAACCGGAACTGAGCGACGTAACGAGCGCACTCACCTGGTAGCCGCCCTGCCGCGTGTCGTTCTCCACGTAGCCTGCCTCTTCCAGCGTCCGCAGGATGCGCACGAGCGTTGGCTTGGGCAGTTTCGTGCGCGCATGTAGCTGCGCGATCGTGTTGATCGGCTGCTGGTTAAGCTCCTGAAGCACGTTCATCGCGCGTTCTATAGCTCGAATTGTCATGGGTCCTCCTCCCAGACTGTCCGCCAAGCCATTCCGGCTCGCGAAACGATAGAGACGATAGGTTGTCGCTGGACCAAGTCAAGTTCTAAGGCTGCCTTAGATGCAAGGAGGATGACGTTCATGGCTTCGACAGAGGATACGAAACGCAACCGCGAGGAAGTTCGCCGACTGATCGCCGGTGTCGACGACGCCTTGGCGGCAAGCCTGCTGCGCGGCGCACTGGATCTTCATGTGCACTCCGGGCCTTCGACGATGCCGCGCCAGCTTGATCATCTGGAAGCGGCCGAAGAAGCCGCGGCGGCTGGCATGCGCGCTTTGCTTTTCAAGGATCACCACTATTCCGTGGCGCCGTTCATTCCCCTGATGGAGCGGGTGCTGGGGGATCGCGGCCTTGCCATGTATAGTGGCCTCGTACTCAACAATTCGACCGGCGGCTTCAATCCCTTTGTCGTGGACGCACAGTTGAAGATGGGCGCCAAGCTGATCTGGATGCCGACGGCACAGGCCGCCAATCATATCAGAAGCGCCCATCGCAAGGTCCGCCTCGCCTCCAATGTCGAGCTGAAAAACTCGCCGGCGCTCAGTGTCGTTGACGGGTATGGGAATATTCTCGACGAGGTAAAACAGATCCTCGACATGATCGCCGAGTTTGACGTGATCCTGTCTTCCGGCCATCTGCATGTCTGGGAAATCTGGCGGTTGTTCGAGGAGGCGAAGAAGCGCGGAGTCAACCGCCTCCTCATCAACCACCCGATGTACGGCCTGCACTTCACCTATGACGACATCCGCGACCTAGCGGCCATGGGTGCGCTGGTCGAGCAATCGGCCGGCATGTATGTCGACAGCCGCTTCAACGCTTATTCCCCGCAGGAACTCAAGGAGCACATCCTGGCCGCCGGCGTTGCGCACTCGTCGATCGGTTCCGATCTGGGGCAGGTCGATAATCCGACACCTGTGGAAGGTATGCGGCAGGCCATCAAGCTCTGCCTGGCGCTCGNCTTCAGCGAGGCGGAGGTGCGGGCCATGGTTTCGGATAATCCGGCTCGACTGGTCGGTNTGGCAGATTGACGCGGCGNCGGGTTTGAGCTGGTGCAANTCATTGAAATTGAAAAGCCGGGCGGNCCGGAAGTGCTCAGGNTCGTTGAACGGCACATACCGCAGCCTGGTTCCGGAGAAGTGCTCATCCGAGTGGCTGCAGCCGGTGTCAACCGGCCGGATGTCCAACAACGGCGGGGATTGTACCCGCCACCGCCCGGCGCATCGGACATACCCGGGCTCGATGTCGCGGGCATCGTCGAGGAGGTCGGCCCCGGCGTTGAAACGCTGAAGGTCGGGATGCCGGTCTGCGCGCTGGTCAATGGCGGCGGATATGCGGAATTCTGTGTCGCACCTGCCGTGCAATGCATGCCGGTCCCGAAGGGGCTGAGTTTCATCGAAGGTGCGTCGCTTCCGGAAGTGTTCTTCACGGCCTGGAACAACCTGATCTGGCTGGCGCGCCTCGGCGAAGGGGAAACACTGCTGATCCAGGGCGGTACGAGCGGTGTGGGCATGGCCGGCATCCAGATCGCGCGGAATCTGCGCCGGGCGACGGTTTTTGCCACTGCAGGAAGCCCGGAAAAGCGGCAGGTGTGTCTGGCGATCGGGGCGAAAGCGGCGGTGGATTACAGAGGGAACTGGGATGAAGAAATCCGTGNGCTGACAGATGGCGCNGGCGTCGATGTCATCCTGGACGGACAGGCAGGACCGAAGACGCAACGGCAGCTCGATCTGTTGAAGGCCGATGGCCGGTTGGTCTTCATCGCAAGCCACGACGGCGAGATGGCGGAGGTCAACATAAGATCGCTGGTGCGCCGGCGTCTGACGATTGCCGGCTCGACGCTGCGGCCCCGGTCGGCGGATTACAAAGGCCGGATCGCCCGCGAACTTGTCGCGCAGGTCTGGCCGCTGATCGAGGACGGACGCATCAGAACGCATATCCACGAAGCCGTACAATTTCGCCAGGTGAAGGACGCTCACGCCATTCTCGACGAGAACCGGCAGATCGGCAAGGTGGTGCTGGTTGTCGATCCGTCGATCGCGACCACNGTGCCCGAACCCTATCAGCCAATCTAGCAGACGAGAATCCGAGATGACCGACCAACGCCCGAATTTTACCCTGTTTCGCCAACGCCTTCTCGCAAGGGAGCGGATGCTGGGGACTTTCCTGAAGCTGCCGACGACCCAGGTGATCGAGATGCTCGGCCCGATCGGCTACGATTTCGTGGTCATCGACCAGGAGCACGCGCCGCTCGATCGCGGAATAACCGATCTGATGATTCTTGCTGCCCGTGCCTCCAACATTGCGCCTCTCGTCCGGGTGCCGGAATTCACCGCGGCGGGCATACTCTCCGCACTGGATTGCGGCGCGATGGGAATCATGGTCCCGCATGTGAACTCGGTGGAGAAGGCTAAGGCCGTGGCGCAGAGCTGCCGCTATGCCGGCGGCAGCCGCGGTTTTGCAGGGCTTACGCGTGCCAGCACCTGGGGCAGTGCCAATGGAGTGCAGCATATGGCGATGCAGGACAGGCAAGTTGCCTGCATCGTGATGATCGAAGACCAGGATGCGATCGAGCATGCCGGAGCGATTGCGCGGGTCGATGGGATCGACGCGCTGTTCATCGGCCGCGGAGATCTGACAGCCTCGTTCGGCAACGATCCGGATGCGGCAAGAAAAGTCGCCGAGATCAGCACGAAGGTCGCGGCTGCGGCCCGTGAGGCCGATGTCCCTTTGCTGATGCTGCCGACAAGCAGGGACGATTTCGAGTTCGCCAAGGGGCTTGGAGCAAGCGCACTGCTGCTTTCGAGCGACCACGGTTTCATTCGCACCGCAGCCGCCAAGGCTATCAATGATTTTTCGGGCTGATGGCTCGATTGGAGGAACCTGTGGCTGTTATCGATATCCCCGCGCTCCGCATACCCCGAGTGGCGGTCATCACTGGCGGAAGCAGCGGTATCGGCCGGGCGACAGCGGCGCGTCTGGCGGATATGGGATCGATCGTCGTCGTCGGTTACAATAACCGGCCCGATGCGGCAGACGATGTGGTGCGGGGCCTTCAAGGAAAAGGGCATATCGCAACGCGCATCGCGATCAACAATCCGGCATCCATCGCCGAGGCCGTCGCCACCGTGACGGAGCGGTTCGAGAGCATTGACGCACTCGTCAATTCCGGTGGCGCGACCACTCCGGTCCCGGCCGCNGATCTGGAGGGACTGACCGATGANATCTTCGACCGCACGGTGACGCTCAATCTACGCGGCCCTTTCGCGGTGATTCGCGCGTTTCGTCCGCTGCTGGAAGGCGGTAACAATGCCGTCATAGTGAATGTCTCGTCGATCGCGGCGCGGACGGGGATCGGAAGCAGCCTTGCGTATCTTTCTGCAAAGGGTGGTCTCGACTCGCTGACGATCGCGCTCGCCAAGGTGCTGGCGCCGAAGGTCAGGGTGTTTTCTGTGTCGCCGGCAGGTGTCGATACGGATTTCGTTCCCAACCGCACCCGTGAGCAACTGGAAAAGGTCGCTGAAAAGTTTCCGCTCGGACGGGTGACGACGCCTGATGACGTGGCGCGGGCGGTGGTCGCCTGCATCGTCAACCTGACGAGTTCCACCGGAATCATTGTGCCGGTGGATGAAGGCAGGCATTTATAAGGTTGCCTTCTAAGGCGTCTTGTTGTCGTCTGGCGAAACGCCTTTGAGATCGCGTTGCTAGTCATGTCCAGCCCTGTAGTGTTTCTGAATTCCCAGTCTTTTAGCGTCAGCAGCAGCGAACGGAACGATGGAAAAACTGAAGTTTTATATAGACGGTCGATGGATTGATCCGGCAGTGTCGGCCAGTATCGGCGTCACCAATCCGGCGACCGAAGAAACGTTTGCCCGGATCAGCCTCGGGTCGCACGAAGACGTTGACAGGGCGGCAAAGGCGGCCAGGCGTGCGTTCGCAGCCTATAGTGAAATCAGCGTCGACGAGCGGTTGGGCTATCTCGAAAAGATCATCGCCGGGTTCAGGGCGCACCTACCGGAACTGGCGAGGCTGATGACGCTGGAGATGGGGTCGCCGATCACCTTTTCGACCGAACGCCAGGCGACAGTCGCGCTCTTCCATTTCGAGGAAGTGGTGCGCGTGCTTTCGACTTACGAATTTGAGCACCGGATGGGCAACGGCATCGTGCGCCGCGAACCGATCGGGGTCTGCGGGTTTATCACGCCGTGGAACTGGCCGCTGAACCAGGTGGCTTCCAAAGTCGCGCCGGCGCTCGCGGCCGGCTGCACAGTTGTGTTGAAACCGAGCGAGATTGCACCGTTGAGCTCGATGCTGCTCGCAGAGATCATCGATGCGGCGGGCCTGCCGCCCGGTGTCTTCAATCTGGTGAACGGCGACGGACCGACCGTCGGTGAAGCGATTGCTGGCCATCCCGAAATCGACATGGTGTCCTTCACGGGTTCGACGGCGGCCGGCATCAAGGTTGCGAAACTGGCCGCCGATACGGTCAAGCGTGTCGCTCAGGAGCTTGGAGGAAAGTCCGCCAACCTCATCTTGACGGATGCCGATCTCGAGGCTGCCGTCGAGGCTGGCGTGCATGCCTGCTACACCAATGCCGGCCAGAATTGCCAGTCGCCGACGCGCATGCTGGTACACCGCTCACAGCGTGAACAGGCATTCGACGCCGCCCGCAGGGCAGTCGACAGCATTCGCCTCGGTGATCCGCTCGACCCTAAATCCACGATGGGGCCGCTCGTCAGCCAGCAGCAGTTCGACAAGGTCCAGAACCTGATCCAAATCGGCATGGGCGAGGGGGCGACGCTAGTCGCCGGCGGGCCGGGCCGCCCTGCCGAATTGAACCGCGGCTATTATGTGCGCCCGACAGTCTTCGGCGACGTGACGCCCGACATGATGATTGCCCGCGAAGAAATCTTCGGGCCTGTTCTGTCCATTCTGAACTATGACACGGAAGACGAAGCAATTGCGATTGCCAACGATACACCGTTCGGTCTGGCAGGCTTCGTACAGTCAAAGGACGCAGATCGCGCCCGCAGGATTGCGAACCGCATCCGGGCGGGGCGGGTCTATCTGAACGGTGCCGCGTTCGATCGCAGCCTGCCGTTCGGCGGTTACAAACAGTCTGGCAACGGGCGTGAATTCGGTCTGTTCGGTTTCGAAGAATATCTCGAGGTCAAGGCCATCCTTGGCTACCCTGCTTGAGGGATGGCCGGCATCGGTTTCGGCGGGAGGAGCCGGATCGGTGATGATCTATCGTTTGCATCGGCGCAACACTTAGGCCGGGCTTCTGTCAGTATTTTGGGAGGTTTACCGATGAGGATCGGGCAAGACAGCATATTGGGGCTCTTTTTCGCCGTCACCGGTTGTATTGCGCTGTGGATCTCCGTCCAATACCCGTTTGGCACAGCGGGGCGCATGGGGCCGGGTTATTTCCCTGTCATCGTCTCCAGCCTCCTGGTTCTGACCGGCATCGGTGTTCTGGTTCGCTCCATCGCCGCATCGGGCGATGCCTTTCCGGAGATCAACTGGAAGGCATTGATCATGGTGCCTGCGGCAGTCGTCGTTTTCGGCTTGGCGATAGAGCCGCTAGGCTTCCTGCCGGCTGTCCTGCTGCTTCTCGTCCTGAGTGCGGCAACCAGCATCAAGTTCAAGCTCGACTGGAAGGCTGCCGTCGGCGCGTTGGTTTTTGCCGGCCTGTGCACTGTTCTTTTCATCCAACTGATCGGCTTGCCGATGCCGGTGCTTGGCACCTGGCTGCAATAGCCAACGTCTTGTGAGCTTCGACATGGATATATTCAACGGACTTCTACTTGGTTTCTCGACCGCCACGACGTTTGGGAATTTTCTCTATTGTTTCCTTGGCGTGCTGCTCGGAACGGCTGTGGGTGTGCTGCCCGGTCTCGGGCCGATCGCTACCATTTCCATGCTCCTGCCTTTCACTTTCGGCCTGCCAGTGGATACGGCGCTGATCATGCTGGCCGGCATTTTTTACGGGTCGCAATATGGCGGCTCGACCACCGCCATCCTGATGAACCTTCCCGGTGAAGCTTCTTCGGTCGTCACGACGCTTGATGGCCATGAAATGGCGAAGCAGGGCAAGGCGGGCAGGGCGCTCGCAGCGGCAGCGATCGGCAGCTTCTTTGCAGGCACCGTCGGCACACTTTTCATCGCGGTCTCGGCGCCGTTACTCGCAAGTCTTGCACTGACCTTCGGGCCTGCCGAATATTTCTCATTGATCGTGCTCGGACTGATCACCTCGATGGTGCTGGCCAGCGGCTCGTTGCTGACTGCGTTCGGCATGGCGCTGTTCGGCGTGATGCTCGGCATGATCGGAACCGATGTCAATTCGGGTGCCGCGCGCTTTACCTTCGGCACACCGAACCTGCTCGACGGGCTGGATTTCGTCGTAGTCGCAACGGGCGTTTTCGGCCTCGGCGACGTTATCGCAAACCTTGAGAACGAAAAAAGCCGCTCGGCCGGCCTGGCACAGGTCAGCAGCCTGTTTCCAACCCGCGAGGACTGGAAACGCATGGCCGCGCCGATCCTGCGCGGTACCGGCATCGGCGTGTTGCTCGGTGTCTTGCCGGGAGCGGGGGTGCTGCTCGCATCGTTCTCGGCCTACGCGCTGGAAAAGAAGGTTTCGCGCCATTCCGCTGAGTTCGGCAAAGGGGCGATCGAAGGGGTGGCCGCGCCGGAGGCGGCAAACAATGCGGCGGCCCAGACCTGCTTCATTCCCATGCTGACGCTTGGCCTCCCCGGCACGGCGACCATGGCCCTGATGATCGGCGCGCTTGTCGTGCAGGGCGTGCAGCCGGGGCCGGAAATCCTGACACAGCAGCCGGCCCTGTTTTGGGGGCTCGTTGTGTCGATGTGGCTCGGCAACCTGATGCTGCTATTCTTGAACCTGCCGCTCGTCGGCGTCTGGGCAAAGCTGATTTCCGTGCCCTATCATTACCTGTTCCCGATGATCAGCGTCTTCGTTGCTATCGGAGTCTACAGTATCAACAACAGCGTCTTTGACGTCTACATGATGGCTCTGTTCGGNGTGCTGGGGTATTTCTTCAANAAGGTCGGCGCGGAGCCTGCGCCGCTCATCCTTGCGATGATCCTCGGGCCGATGGCGGAGGAATATCTCCGGCGGGCGCTGCTGATCTCGCATGGTGACGCCAGCGTCTTTTTCACCAGCCCGCTCAGCCTGGGGACGCTGATCGTCGCGGCGCTGCTGCTGCTGTCGATCGTATCTCCCCGTTTCCGGAAAGTGCGCGAGGAGGGGCTGCAGGAGGCCGACTGACGATCGTCGGTTTCCTGCACCNTCGCGCAACCGTATCCACATAGATCAGGAGACCCAATGNCACAGGATTTCGACGCCCGCCTGCGGGCACATCTCGACCGCGAGGAACTTTTCGATCTGGTGCGGCGCGAGCGGTTCGCGCGGGATCAGCGCCGGTTTGATGTCATGGCGGCCTGCTTCCACCGCGATGCCTATATCCGCACCAGCTGGTATGATGGTCATGGTGGCGATGCCTATGTGGAAGCCACGCGAAAGTGGATGAGCAATACCGGCAACAGCAAGCACTGGGTGTTTCCGGCCTTTGCCCAGATCGCCGGCGACCGGGCGACGGTGGAAAGTCCGGCGATGATCTTCAACCGCGCGCGGCTGGAGAACGTCGAGGTNGATTTTCACGTGTTCTGCCGGTTCTTTTCCCGCGCAGTCAGGGAGGATGGCGTCTGGAAGATTCTGTCCTTCCATGTCTTTTTCGAGCGGGATGTCATGAAGCCGGTCAATCCGTCCGAGACGCTTCCGATCGACTGGGCGCAACTCAACGCGATGCGGCCGTCTTATAAATTCCTCGCCTATATCCAGAGCGTGCGTGGTGTGAAGGTCAATCCGGATCTGCTGGGAGATGACCAAGCCGATGAACTGGCAGCGTTTCATGCCGGGGAAGACCGCTGGCTTGCCGGAAGTGATGGATGACCAACGCCGTTCCAAGCAGCGAAACGGATGCAGCCTCATGTTCGGGAAGGGGACATGTTGCGTTAATTTGACGGCATAGGCTCGATCAACGAGTGGGAGGAATAACAATGAAGAGACGCGAATTCATGGTGCTTGGCGGCACGGCCGCATTGCTGGCGTCGAACGGAGCGGCCTGGTCGGCCGCCAAATGGCCAAGTAAACCGGGTGTGGTCATATCGGCCTACCCGCCGGGCGGCACCAGTGACATTATCACGCGCCTTGTGGCGGATGTGCTGACGGCCAAGTTCGGTCAGCAGTTCGTGGTTGAAAACCATGCCGGTGCTGCGGGCGCATTGGCTGGCGGCAAGCTCGCTCGCGCGGCTCCTGACGGCTATACGATCATGGTCAGCGGTAGTGCGCCGATCGCGGCCAACAAGGTCGTACAGAAGAACCTCGCCTATGACCCCCAGGTGGATTTCACGCCGATCTCGATCGTTGCGGAAAGCCCCGCGTTGCTGACCGCGAGTGCTATCGCGCCGGCAAAATCGCTTCAGGAACTGATTGCCTATGCCAAGGCAAATCCCGGAAAGGTCAATATCGGCAATCCGGGCGCCGGCACGAAGGGGCATATCGCAGCGGCAATCATTGGCCAGATGGCGGGTGTCGAAATCAACCACATCCCCTACAAGGGATCGCCGCCGCTACTGACGGATCTTCTGGGCGGGCATATCCATTTCGCGCTCGATGCGCCGTCGAATTANCTGCCGCATATCCGCGACTCCAAAATCCGTGGGCTTGCGGTGACCTCTCTCAAGCGAACCTCGGAGCTCCCGGATGTGCCGACTGTCGCCGAACAGGGGTTCAAGGATTACGACCAGACGCTGTGGTTCGGCGCCGTTGGCCCGAAGGGAATGCCGGCTGAGATCGTCAATGCGATCCAGGGCGCCATCAAGGAATGGACCGATATGCCTGCGACAAAGGAGAAGCTCACGTCACTGGGCCTGACGGCTGTCGCCAATACGCCCGACCAGATGAGGGTTTCCATCCAGAAGGAGATCGAATCCATCCGGCCGCTCGTCGATGCGGGGCTGGTTCAGCCGACCTGATCCGCAAACACGTTTCAACTGCTTCATGGTAAAAGGCCCCCGGAAATTTCCGGGGGCCTTTCCGCATCTGGTTCAGGATTTCGGCATCGGATAATCGTCTTCATTGAGAATCCAGCCGGGCTTCAGCGAAAAATCCATGCGCGGCGGCGCGAATATGTCGACGAGCTGGTTCACGCCGGATGATTCCGCCGTGGTCGTATGGATCGACGGGGGCGGGATGACGCAGACCGATGGCGACTCACAGTAGAGATGCTCGTCTTCGCGCCAAACATTCATGTCCGTCGTCCACGGCCAGCGCAGGTGGTGTGTGAATGTGCCGGTCAGGGCCAGCGAGCACTGTTCGAAATCGTCGTGATGATGCGGCGAGACCTTGTCGCGCTCGCGTGGGCCGACGCGTGGTGTCAGGTAGTTGACCATGAACGTCGTGCATCGATAGATCCGCCCGAACCGCGACGGGTCCTCGGGGACGTCCAGAGTGTACCACTTGAGCTTGAGGCCACCGGGCGGTTCCGGCCAGGCTTCGAAAGGCGGAACGTTGGGATGCGAGCCTGAGAAGGCGTCTGCGTTGGAAGCCGCCTCCGCCATGTCTTTCGATCTGGGCGTGAACAGTCGGACAATGCTGCCCGCGGTCAGCATGCGAATGCTGCTTTCGCCGGGTGGCACGAAGGCGACTGAATAACCCGGAACGGTCGTTGTGCCGTCTGCCGTGGTGATCTCGACCGAGGTTTCCCGGTCCGGAATGATCAGGGCATATTCATCCGGCTGCGAGCTTCGGGCGAATGTGCCGCCCTGCTTGCCGTCGGTATAGGCGATGACGAAATTCTGGCCGCGGCTGATCCAGGTCCTGCCGTTCTCGTCCGAGACCTGTGGTTCGGTGCCGTAATAGAGGCTAAGCTGCGAGCCGAAATAGCTGTTGTGGACATGGCCTGCTTTGGGCTTTGCGGCCTGAGCCAGGCTGGCTCTCGGGTCACTCTGATCGTACATGGGGTCCTCCGCTTCGGTTTTTGAAATATGGTCATGAGGCCTCATCGGCCTTTCACTCATCTGGGCAGCTGTTTCTTGAGTTTCAGAATTTCGCGGGCCTCTCCGGCCGTGGCGATCGAGCCGCCAAGCTCCTTCAGAATGCGCACGGCCTTGCTGACGAGCTCGGCATTGCTTTTCGCCAGCACGCCTTTTTCCAGATAGATGTTGTCTTCCAGTCCGACGCGCACATGTCCGCCGAGCAACCATGCCTGCGCCAGCATGGGAAACTCCCAGCGGCCGATGCCGAAGGCCGCCCAATGGGAGCCAGCCGGCAGTAGGGATTTCATGTAGGCAAGGGTTTCGGGCGTGGCGATCGCGCCATAACGGACGCCGAGCACGATCTGGAAGAGGGCGGGCGCATCGAGGCGGCCTTCCTGGATGAACTGGTTGGCGAGCTGGATATCGCCGGTATCGAAGACTTCAAGCTCGGGCAGGACGCCGGCTTCCCGGATGATGTCCGCCATGATGCCGAGATTGCGGGGCGTGTTGATTACCACCGACGTGCCGGAATACATCGTGTTGAAGTCGAGGCTGCAGATTTCCGGTCGGAGTGTCGCGATATGCTCGACCCGCCGATCCGGCGGCAGCAGTGTGGTTCCTGGGCCGGCAACGCTCGGCTCCTGTTCGCCCGGCACGAAGCGACCGCCCGGTCCGGTTGTCAGGTTGATGATGACGTCCTCATCGGCCGCGCGAAGGCGATCCATCACTTCGCGATAGTGTTGCAGCTCCATGCTGGGCCGCCCGTCCGGATGGCGCACGTGAATATGCACGATCGCCGCACCGGCCCTGACCGCTTCGAGGCATGAGTTGGCGATCTGCTCAGGCTTGACAGGTAGATAGGGTGTCGACTCGACGGTCGTGATATTGCCCGTGACGGCGCAACTGATGATGGTCGGATTGGCCAAGTCTTTCTCCCATGTTTTCAAGGCACTGCTGTGATCTTGCCGGTTTTCTGGCTTGCATCTGCACACGTTCAGCGCAAAGCAAATCAGCCGGCGTTTCACGGACAGAAATGCTGAGGTCGGGCAGGTGCTAAGTTGTCTAGATGTTGAGGCGGTCCGCTATGCGTTCTCGGTAAACGCCACGCTGCGGCTACGGCGGATTTGTGGAAGCAGGATCACCAGGCACATGACTGCCGCAACGGAAAGCATCACGATAGACAGCGGGCTCCGGTAGAAGATCGCCAGATCGCCGTTCGAAAGCAGCAGCGCGCGGCGGAAATGTTCCTCCATCAGCGGCCCCAGGATGAAGCCGAGAAGGAGGGGGGCGGCCTCGGCGCGGAACCGCCAGAACAGGCAGCCCACCAGCGTGAACCCGGCCGCAAAATAGATCGGTTGCAGGCTATTCTCGATGCTGAACAGGCCGACGCAGCAGACCGTGAGAATGATGGGATAGAGGATCCAGTAATGAACCTGGATCAGCCGGACCCAGAGCGGAATGAGCGGCAGGTTCAGGACGACCAGCATGGCATTGCCGATCCACATCGATGCGATCAGACCCCAGAAGACTTCTGGATTGGACACCATGACATAGGGGCCGGGCGCGATATTGTGGACCATCAGCGCGCCGATCATCAGGGCCATCACGCCGTTGCTCGGGATACCCAATGTCAGCATCGGGATGAAGGACGTCTGCGCACCCGCATTGTTGGCGGCTTCCGGGCCCGCGAGACCGGCAATCGCGCCATGGCCAAATTCTTCTGGCCGCTTGGCGAGACGTTTTTCGATGGCGTAGGACGCAAAGGACGAAATCATCGCGCCGCCGCCGGGGAGCAGCCCAAGAACCGATCCGATTGCCGTGCCACGCACAACCGGAAGTGCGGCTTCTTTGGCCTCCTTGCCGTTCATCCAGAGATTGCGCAGAGAAGGCGTGGTGACATCCCGCGCCTGGTCGCCGCGAATATTGGCGACGATATCGGTGAACGCGAACAGACCCATCGCCACGGCAACGAACTCGATGCCCTCCGTCAGGGAGAAGTAACCGAACGTGAAGCGGTATGTGCCGCTGTTGATGTCGGCGCCGACGAGGCCGAGGATCAGCCCCGTCAGGACCATGGCGACGCCCTTGATGAAGGAGCCGTGGGCGAGTAGCGTCGCTGCCGTGAGGCCGAGGACCATCATCGCGAAATATTCTACGGGGCCGAACAGGAACGCTACTTCCGCCAGGACGGGCGAGAAAGCGGCGATCAGCATCGTTGCGATCGTTCCCGCAAAGAAGGAGCCGATCGCGGCAATGGCCAGCGCGGCGCCCGCGCGGCCGTTGCGTGCCATCTGGTGACCGTCAAGGCAGGAGACCACCGAGGAAGATTCTCCGGGTAGGTTGACGAGGATGGCGGTCGTGGAGCCGCCGTATTGCGCTCCATAATAGATGCCGGAGATCATGATCAGGCCGGTGACCGGGTCGAGCGAATAGGTCAGCGGCAGGAGCATGGCGATCGTCGCCAGCGGACCAAGTCCCGGCAGAATGCCGATGGCGGTACCGACCAGAACGCCGATGAAGCAGAAGGTCAGGTTGTTGAGCGAAAGTGCGGCCTCGAAACCCAGGCCGAGATGGTTGAGAAATTCCATGGGATCAGATCGCAATCATGGGAACGGCCACGCCGAGGAAATAGATGAAGACGAGGTAGCAGAAGAGCAGCAGCCCGATGCTGAGCGCGATCGCGCGCTTCAGGGTGAAATGGTCCGAGGCCCAAAGCGCGATAAACACCTGCGCTGGCACCGCTACGACCAGGCCCACCGCAAGGACGAGGGCTGCGAAAACCAGGAGCGACAAGGTAATCAGAAATGCTGGTTTCAGCGGCAGGCTTCGGATGGTTTCGCCGCCGGCCATGACGCCTTTTGCCAGGATTATCAGACCGATGGCTGTCAGCATGATCCCGAGGATCAGCGGGAACATGCCGGGACCCATCGCGGCAATGGTGCCCATCTGGTATTGCAGAGACAATCCCGCGGTGAGGCCGCCGAACAGCGTGAAAAACAGGCCGGCCTCGACGTCCGCCTTGTCTTTGAGCCTAAAAAACACTTGTATCTCCCGGCATGATGCATTTGACCTTGGTTCGATATGGCGCCCGGAATGCTGGACGCCATATCGTCGGTGACGCTTCATAAGCGTGCTTATTCAGGCTTCAGGCCCATGCTTTCGATGACGGCTTTGCTGGTCGTCATTTCCTTGGCGAGATAACTTTTAGCCTCGGTCGAGCTGCTGGCGATGCCCATGATGTTCTGGCCGGCCAGCCGGTCCTTGGTATCCTGCTCGGCGAAGATTTCCTTGAGCGTGCCGTTGAGCCTGTCGGTCACGGCGGCCGGCGTTCCGGCGGGTGCGATCAGGGCCAGCCAGTTCTGGTATTCGAAGCCCGGAATGGTGTCTGCGATCGCCGGAATTTTCTCGTTGCCCAACGCGCCGGTGCCGGTATGGGCAAAGGCCTTCATCTTCCCGCTTTCGACGAAAGGGCGCACGGTTTCGTAGCCCGAAAAGACCATGTCGACGAAGCCGCCTGCCACGTTGTTCAAGCTGTCGCCGGCACCTTTGAACGGGATTTCGCGGATCTGGATGCCGGCGCTCTTGTTCAGCAGGCCAAGCGCAAGCTGGGCGCCGGCGCCGCGACCGGGCGTACCGGCGGTCAGCTTGCCGGGATTGGCCTTGGCGTAGTCGATCANCTCCTGCATGTTCTTGAACGGCAGGCCGCTGCGAATACCGAGCACGAAGGGATAGGTGGTCAGGATAGAGACCGGAACGAAGGATTCCGGCGTCT
>Ga0055536_1000823_pt1 | contig 20478 bp, 15 predicted proteins | sample AraplaCvi_mLB_r2_FD_55037 | JGI IMG/M metagenome (GOLD analysis project Ga0055536, IMG submission 55037) | Arabidopsis root microbial communities from North Carolina, USA - plate scrape MF_Cvi_mLB_r2 | ecosystem: Host-associated > Plants > Roots > Endosphere | place: USA: North Carolina...
CGGGCCAGTTCCTGGTAACGCAGGAAGCTCTGCTCGTCGGATTCGAAGTAGACGAACACCGGATCCTGCGAGACGACGGTGGTCAGCAGCGTGGTGTCGGCGTTGGCGAGGTTGCCTTCGGTGACCATCGCGCGGCCGGCGCGGCCGTTGATCGGCGAACGCACGGACGTGAACTGCAGGTCCAGGCGGGCGTTGTCGAGGGCGGCCTCGGCGGCGCGCACGGCGGCATCGCCCTGCGTGCTGGCGGCACGACGCGTTTCGAACTCCTCGCGCGAGATCGCCTTGGCTTCCACCAGCGTCTGCGCGCGCTTGTCCTGCATCTGCGCAAGGCGGGCTTCGGCGCGGGCGCGTTCCAGATCGGCTTCGGCCTGCGCCAGGCGTGCCTTGTACGGGCGCGGGTCGACGACGAAGAGCAGGTCGCCCTTCTTCACTTCCTGGCCTTCCTGGTAGGCGACCTGCTGCACGTAGCCGGACACGCGCGGGCGCAGTTCGACGGTTTCGATGGCGGTGACGCGGCCGGTGAATTCATCCCAGCGGCGGACGTCCTTGTTGAGCACCTGCGCCACGCTGACTTCCGGCGGCGGCGGCATGCCCGCGCCCGGCTCGGCCTGGCTGCTGCATGCGGTCGCGATGACCGTCATCAGCAGGCTGGTCGCCAGTGCGAGGGTGGGGATCCCGGTTCCGGACCGGGCGAGTGCTTTGCGGGGGGTCATGGCGAGTCTTCCTGTTTGTTGTTGTTATGTGGAGCGATGTCGTTTGGAGCGATCAGGTTCCGAAGCAGCGTGCGCGCGTCCTGTAGACACCGTGATGGCAGTAGTCCGACGGCAGGCGCGTTGGCCGCGGCTGCGTCGTCGCGCATCGCCTGCGCCTTCGCGGCGCCGCACGCCGGCGGCGACGCGGTGGGGTTGCCGCCGCCGTCTGCGGGTTCCTGTTGAATCGTCGAATCAGCGAACGGCCAATCGACATCCGGCACGACATCGGTGTGCGATTGGCGGATCGGGCGCGGGGCCGGGTCCGAAAAGCTCACTTTGGAATAGGGCACCACGGCGTCGGCCGGCTGCAGGCCGTCAGGCTCAACGAGCGCCAGAGCCCGCTGCCCTACCGCCAATGCGCTGGGCCATTGTTCGCACGCGTTGGCGCGATTGAGTTCGGTGCACACCGGGCTGTCGATCGCCAGCAACTGCACGCGCACGCCGATCGTGCGCGCTTCTTCGTGCAGCACGCGCGCGAGCATGCGCAGCGCGGCGGTCGCGATGGAACGATGGCCGTAGCCGGCCCACGGACGATCCGCGCCGGGACCGCCGATCAGTACATACGTGCCGGTACGTCCGGCCTGGGACAGCAGCGGCAGCAGGTGGCGCGCAGCGGCCAGGTGCGGAAGCAGGTCGTCGTCGAGCGTCTGGCGCAGGAACGCCGCGGGATGATCGAGCAGCCGTCCGCGCGACGCGCTGCCGCACACGGCGGCGATCACGCCGTCGATGGGCCGGCCGAGCTTGCTGAGCGCACGCGCGAGGCGTTCGCCGTCACCGTCGCTGCTGACCGAGCCGGGCACTACGCTCAGGTCCGCGTCCGGGAACTTGCCGCGCAGGCACTGCAGGCCCGCCTTGTCGCGGGCGACGGCGATCACCGGACGCCCGCTGGCCAGCGCGGCTTCCACCACGCCGCGTCCGACGCCGCCGGTCGCGCCCAGCACGACCACGGCGCCACGGGCGATCCGGCGGGTCTGGCCCGCGTTCTGGGCCGATGCACGGGGGACGGTGGCGTTCACTGACGACCCCAATGTCCCGCACCCGGGATTTTTCCTCCCGCCAGCGGGACGGTCTCGCGGCGGGTGGCGGCATGCAGCACCGCGCTCACCACCGGCAGGACCAGCATCGCGCCCGGCAGGGCCAGCACGAAGGCCAGCACCCAGGCCAGCATCCAGAACTCGTCCGGACCGGCCGCAAGCCCTTGCTGGAGCACGACCAGCGCGACACCGACGAGGGCCGTCAGGGCGACCAGCATCACCGGGAGGAAGGCGTATCGGGCTTGGCGGGGGGTCAACATGGCGGCGGGACCGGGGGAAGTTGCCGCAAAGGTTAGGCCTCCAATTGGCACTTGATTAGTCCGATTTGAAGGGAATAATTGTCCCGTCATCGGTCCAAATGCGGTCGGGCCCCTGCCCGGCCCGTCTGCCCTCCCCGTCCGCGCCCAAGGAACCCCCCACATGGCCCGCGATCTCAACGACACCCTGATCTTCGTGAAAGTGGTCGAGCACGGCAGCTTCATCTCCGCCGCCCGTGCCCTGCAGTTGCCCAAGACCACCGTCAGCCGCAAGGTCCAGGAACTGGAAACCCGACTCGGCGCGCAGCTGCTGCATCGCACGACGCGCAAGCTCGGCCTCACCGAAGCCGGCAACATCTACTTCGAACATTGCCAGCGCATCTCGCGCGAACTCGACGAAGCCGAAAGCGCGGTCGGGCAGTTGCAGGGCGGACCGCGCGGCTGGCTGCGCTTCACCGCGCCGTATTCGGTCGGCATCACGTGGATCGCGCCGCTGCTGGGCGAATTCCACGCGCGCCATCCCGAAGTGCGCGTGGAAATGGTGCTGACCAACGAGCCGCTGGACATCATCGACCAGGAGATCGACGTCGCGCTGCGCGTGGGCAGCCTGCCCGACTCCAACCTCATCGCCCGCAAGCTCGCCACGTTCCGCACGCAGGTCTATGCGAGCCCGGGTTACATCGCCCGCCACGGCGAACCGTTGCATCCGGACGACCTGGTGCACCACCGCACCGTCGCGATGCCCAAGCATCGCCGCAACGGGCAGTACACCTGGTCGCTCAACGACGGCACGCGCACGGTCGACTTCCGCGTCGACCCGGTGCTGGTCGCCAACGATCCGGGCCCGCTGTGCGGCGCGTTGCTGTGCGGCGAAGGCCTGATGCTCGCCGCCGACGTCACCGTGAAGGCGTATGCCGAACAGGGCTACGTGCAGCGCGTGCTCGCTGGCTGGACCGGCCTGGACTACGAGTTCAACGCCGTGTTCCCGCGCGGCCGCGTGCAGTCGCCGAAGGTGCGCGCGTTCGTCGACTTCCTGGTCGAACGCCTGAACTTCGACGCCGACTACATGCAGGTGCTCTGCCCGAACGTGCGCGCGCGCTACAAGGCCGCCGAACAGGCCGCCGCCGATGCCATCAGCGCCGAACTGGCGAAGGTCGCCAAGCAGCCGGAAGCCAAGGCCAAGCGCAAGGCGAAGGTGGAAGAACCGGTCGCGGCGAGCGCGCACGAAGGCGACGATCCGGCGCTGTAAACCGCGTCGAACAGGAATGATGGGAAGGAAGCGGCGTGCGCGAGCGCGCCGCTTCGCGTTTGGGGCGCGTCGTTCAGCGATTTCACCATGATTTCATAGCCGCGGCGGTGAGCTTGCCGTGCCACGGAGACGGCGACAACGCACGCGCGCAATGCGCGTGGACGCCATCGAGGCCCCATGAAGCGCATCATCGCCACCGCAGGAATCCTGGCTGCACTCGCGCTGGCGATCGGTGGCGGCACGGTCTGGAACAAGTACCTGCGCACGCCACCGGCGGAACCGCTTCCGATGCCCACCCATCTCATCGCGCTGGACTCCTCGGCCGGGCAGAAGCTGCTCGCCCGCGCCGATGCCGCCGACTTCGACGAGCTGATGACGCATTTCGTGCCCCAGACGCGTCGCGCGTTCTGCGGCGTGGCGAGTGCGTTGACCACGTTGAACGCGGCCCGTTCGACGCCCACGCCATTGAACCAGACGCAGTTGTTCGAGCACCCCCGCGTTCGCGCGACCCCGCTGAAGGTGAGCTTCATCGGCATGTCGCTGGATGACTTCGCCACCCTGCTTCGCGCGCATGGCGCTCGGGTGAGCGTGGTGTACGCATCCGGGTCCGACGTCGGGACGTTCCGCGATGCCGTCCGCGAAAACATGGCACGCGAAGGCGACTTCCTGCTGGTGAACTACCAACGCAGCGAACTGGGCCAGGCGCCGATGGGCCACATCTCGCCCATCGCCGCCTACGACGAACCGAGCGACCGGCTGCTGGTGCTCGACGTGGCCGCGCACAAGTACCCGCCCACGTGGGTCGGGACCGAGGCGATGTGGAAGGCGATGCGCGCCCCGCTCAACCCGGACACGACGACGACGCGCGGCTACCTGGTAGTGCACGGCGACGGCACCGGGCCGGATGCCTTGACGGCGGGCGCCACGCTTGCCGATGCGGACTGAGCTTCAGCCCCGCAGCCGCGATGCCAGCCCCGACACACGCTGCGCATGCCGCCCCAGCGCGGCCCGCAGTACATCCTCGCTGGCGCACACGTGCAACTCGCGCCGCGCACGCGTGACGCCCGTGTAGAGCAGTTCGCGCGACAGCGTGCGTGCATCCTGCTTCGGAAGCAGGAGCCAGACGGTGTCGAATTCCGAACCCTGCGCCTTGTGGACCGTCATCGCGAACGCGCCGGCATGCGCAGGAAGCGACGCGGGATGGAAACCGCGCACGCCTTCCCCGCCTGCGAACCACGCGACCGGCATGCCGGCGTCATCGCGCTGCACCACGCCGATGTCGCCGTTGAAGAGTCCGTGACGGTAGCTGTTCTCGGTGATGAGCAGCAGGCGTCCGTGGAAGTAGGGATCGCGCTGCGTTCCGGCGAGCGCGTCCTCGATCCGCAGGTTCAACGCCGCCGCACCCTGCGGGCCTTCGCGCAGCGCGGTGAGCAGGCGCAGCGTCCGCGCCTGCTGCAGCGCCTGCGCGGGATCGTGCAGCGCCGCCAACGCGCGCCATGGTGCGAGCAGCGTCTCGCGCGATGCGTGTGCCAGCGGATCGGCCACGTCTTCGTGGAAGCCGATGCCCGCGGGCCCTTCGCGCAGCAGTTCCGCCGCGCGCGCGGCGTCGCCCGTCCGCAATGCATCGGCCAACGGCGCCAGATCCAGCGATTGCGCCTGCCGATAGCCGCGCTGCAACTGCACGCGATGACCGGCCAGGAGGCCGTCGTCCTCGCGCTCCGGCACGCCACCCAGCAGCGGTGCAAGTGCCCGCGCGAATAGCGGCGGCAATGCATCGCCCTCGCCTGCCGCATCGGTGATGGCAGCCAGCACGTCGCCGGCTTCGACGGACGGAAGCTGGTCGCGGTCGCCCAGCAGGATCAGCCGCGCGCCATCGGGCACCGCTTCGACCAGCTTGCACATCAACGGCAGGTCCACCATCGAGGCCTCGTCCACGACGATCGCGTCGAACGGTAGCGGATGGTCCGCATCGTGGCGGAAGCCCGGGCTGTCGGGAATGGTGCCCAGCAGCCGGTGCAATGTGCTCGCGGACGAAGGCAGTGCGTCGCACCATGCCGCGTCGACGCCTTCCACGTCGCAAAGGTGCGCGATCGCCGCGCGCAGGCTTTCGGCCATGCGTTCGGCGGCACGCCCGGTCGGGGCGGCCAGTGCGATGCGCGGCGCCGCCCGGCCATCGAGCGCAGCCTGCGCGATGAGCAACAACAGTACGCGCGCGATCGTCGTGGTCTTGCCCGTGCCGGGACCGCCGGTGACCAGCAGCAGCGAACGCAGCAAGGCAAGCGCGGCGGCGCGCGCCTGGCGATCGGCTTCGTTCGCGCCTGGGAACAATGCCGCGAACAACGGGGTCAGCGCGGACAAGTCGCCCGTCGGAGGCGAGGCGGCCGCAATGCGCCGCAGGTGTGTGGCCAGGCGGCGTTCGTACTCGCGATAACGGCGCAGATAGAGCAGATCGCCTTCGAGCACCAGCGGCGCCTGCGGGCTCGCCTCCTCGCCTGCCGGCGTCGCGACCCAGCGCGAAGCCTGCAACGCCGCGTGCCACGCAGCCGCATCGGGCCATTCGACGTTCGCATCGCACACCAGGCCCGGGCGCGCCAGGTCGAGGGCCGCATGGCCTTGCGCGATGGCCGACGACGCCAGCGCCGCGGCGACCAGCACGCGGTCGTCCGTGTCGCCATCCTCGCGGCCCAACCGTCGCAGGCTCTGCGCGAGCGCGTGGTCGACCGGTCGCAGCGCACCTTGCCGCAGCAATGCATCGAGCAGGCTCATGCCATCGCCTCCTCACGCAGGGCCGCATGGTGGAACAGCGCATCCAGCCCGTCGATCAGTTCGCGCGACGGCCGCCAGGCATGCACGCCCGGCGAATCCCGACGTGCCGCGTCGAGGCCGCGACAGAACAGATAGCGGATGCCGCCGCAATGCGTGTCGTAGTCGTAGGCATCGCCCAGGCGGAAGCGCAGCCAGCGATGCAGCGCCAGCGAGTACAGCAACGCCTGCAGCGTGTACTCGCTGTCGTCCATCGCCGCGGTGAGCGTGTCGCGATCGTAGGCAGGCAGGCGATTGGATTTGTAGTCGAGCACGAAGTAACGGCCGTCATGCTCGTACACGAGGTCGATCTTGCCGGTCATCAGGCCTTCCAGGCGCTGGCGGTTGCCGAACGCGTGACGCTCGCGCAGCAGGTCGTGTTCGTGCAGCAGCGCCAGCAGCCGCGCGACCGGCGTGGCTTCGAGCGCGAAGTGGAATTCCATTTCCGAAAGCCGCGCGTGTGGCGGCACATCGCACAGCCGCGTGCCTTCCGGCAACGCAACGGCGAGCGTATGGCCCACCAGTGGCGCAAGCACGGCGACGCCGTCGTCGATGTCCTCGTCGGCATAGCCTTCGCCGTGCAGCGCATCGACCAGGTGACGGCGTTCCGCATCGGGCATGCCCTCGGCGAGCCAGTGCGACCACGCGCCGAAGTCCACGCGCTCAAGCACCGAGTGCAGCACGTTGCCGAAGCGGCTTCCGCCGAACCGCGGATCGCCGTCGAACACGACGACGGCCGGTTCGTCCTGCGCACCGCCCTCCTCCGCCACTGTGCGCGGCGCAGCCTCGACAGTACCCGGCGACTCGTTCGCAAGCTGGGTGAAGCTGTAGACCCACCAGTCGCGCGAGACGGCGCGACGCGTTTCACGCGCGGCCGGCACGGCATCTCGACGCTCGGGCGCCAGCGCGTCGGGCAGGCGCAGCGGCAGCGCGGGACGATGTACGGCGACGGCACGGCCCAGCGCTTCGGCCAGCGCCTCGACATCGCGCAGCATCGGCTCCAGCGGGCTCAGTTCGGCGTTCGCGAACGGACCCGTCGCGAGCCAAAGCGCATGCTGCGCGCGCGTGAGTCCGACGTAGAGCAGGCGCGCATCCTCGCCGCGCTCTTCGTTCTCCTGGCGCGTGCGGGCATCGTTCCAAGCGGCGGCGTTCTCCGCGGTGGCTTCGCTGCGCAGTTGCAGCACGCGACTCACGCCGTCATGGAATTCGCACAGGTTGCCGTTGCGCGCATCGCGGCCAATCGCCGCGAACGGCAGGAAGACGAACGGGTACTCCAGACCCTTGCTCTTGTGCAACGTCAGGATCTGCACGCAGCGCGCGTCGGATTCTAGGCGAAGCTGCTGCGTCTCGTCGCTGTCGTCGGCCTCACTGATGCGCGTGCGCAGCCAGTCGACCAGGCCGTGCTCGCCGATCGCCTGGATGTCGGCTTCCTGCAGCACTTCGGCCAGTTGCAGTGTGTTGGTGAGGCGACGCTCGCCGTCGGGCTGCGCGAGCAGGCGCGGCGCATGCTCGGCGGCGACGTCGCCCAGCATCGCCAGCGGCCCGTGCCGCTGCCAGCGATCGCGCCATGCCAGCGCGCGCAGCTGCCAGTGACGATGGAGTTGCGCATCGTCGTCGAAGCGCGCCAGTGTGTCGGCGTCCAGCCCGACCAGCATCGTCGCCAGCGCACCGCGCAGGCGCGCATCGTCGTCCGGACGCAGCAGCGCTTCCAGCAGCGCGAGCACATCACCGGCCTCCTGCGTCGAGAACAGGCTGCGCCGGCCGGCGGCGACGGCGGCGATGCCCGCGCGGGACAGCGCTTCGCGCATCAGCGTCGCCTCGAAGTGATTGCGCACGAGCACGGCGATGTCGCCGGACTGCGGTGGGCGCTCCCCGCCTCGTTCCCGCAGCGCGGCGCGGCCTTCGCGCGCGTCCGACAGCAGCGCATGGATGGCGGTCACGCACGCCAGCGCCGCCAGCTGGCGTGCTTCGCCGACGTACCACTGGGGCTTGCGGCGGCTGTCATCGGGCGGTGGCAGGACGCATATCTCGAGCGCGGGCGCTGCATTCGCGTCGCGACGGAAATCGTCGTCGCGCACGGCTCCGCCCGGCTCCACGTCGAGGAAGCGGATGCGTTCGTCGACGAATGCCGTCTCGCCCGCACGTTCGTACAGAGCGCAGATGGCACGCAGCAGCGACGGTCGCGAGCGGAAGTTTCGATCAAGCGCGGGCGCGAGTTGCGCCGACGCTTTGGCGGCGAGGTACGTATGCACATCGCCGCCGCGGAAGCGGTAGATCGCCTGCTTCGGGTCGCCGATCAGGAACAGCGCCGGGTCGCTGGCGTTGCCGAAGATGCGTTCGAAGATGGCCCACTGGCGCGGATCGGTATCCTGGAACTCATCGACCAGCGCGAAGGCGTACTGCGCGCGCAGGCGTTCCACCAGGCGATCGCCGTGCGGGCCGTCGAGTGCGTCGGCGAGATTGGCGATGAGGTCGTCGAAGGTCTGTTCGCGGCGCAGGCGCTTCATGGCGGCCAACCGGCGCGCGGCCGCTTCGCGCACGCGATGCACGAGCGCGATGCGCCTGGAGGCGAGCCAGCCCTCGCGTGCCGCCGCCGCCTCGAGGTAATGCGCGACCGCATCGAACACCGGCGAGGACGGCGCCTGCAGCGGCGCACCCTTCTTCGGCTTGTTGGTCTTGTCGGCCAGCATGCGCGGTGTCAGGCGATCGAGCTTCTCGTGCACGGCTGCGGTGGCATCGCCGTGGCCGCACCATTGCGCCAGCGCGTCGCGCAACTCGACGATCAGCGCGGGTTTGTAGCTGGTGCCGTTGAGGATCTTGTTCTCGATGGCCGCATGCAAGGCCAGGCAGGCGTCCTCGCCGTGCGTCGCGAACGCGTTGCGCAACGCCGCGGCGGCTTCGACCAGGTGCGGCAGCGGATCGGGCGACGGCGGCGGCGGCGCGGGTTGCAGGCGCGGCACATACAGCAGTTTGTAGAGATCGCCGGCCAGCCCGTCGGGCGTGCGCCATTGCTGTTGCAGCAGTTCGGCATCGCCTGCGTCCGCCCCCAGGAGGCGCCAGAGATCGGTCGCGACCGCGTCGATCAGTTCGCGTTCGCTACCGGTGAGTTCCGGCGCGAGCAGCGGCTGGCCCGCTTCGACAGCGTGTTCGGCCAGTGCACGCGCGCAGAAGCCGTGGATGGTGAACACCGCTGCCAGGTCCATTTCGCGCGCGGCCTGGCGCAGACGACGCGCCAATGCGAGCGGATCCTCGCGCCGCGCCTGGCGTTCGATCAGCGTGCGCGTGACGGCGGCTTCGCTGTCGTCGTCCAGCGTGGTCGGCATCAGTGCGACTTCGTTGGCGAGCTTCGCGGCCAATTCCAGGCGCAGGCGAAGGCGTTCGCGCAGCTCCTGCGTTGCCGCTTCGGTGTAAGTGACGGCGAGGATTTCGCCCACGCGCAGGCCGCGTTCGATCACCAGCCGCGTGACCAGCGTCGCCAGCGTGAAGGTCTTGCCGGTGCCCGCACTGGCCTCGATCAGGCGGACCCCGTCGAGCGGCAGTTCGAGGAAGGCATCGTGGGCGGCGCTCATGCGGCGTCTCCCGTGCGCGCATCGACATCGCGGCCATGCACCAGCGCATCGAACAGGCGCGTGGCGAGTTCGCGGAAACGCACGCCATCGGGATCGTCGAACTCGCCGGCGAACGGGTCGCGTCCACGCAGGGCCAGCTGCACCGCGGCGTTGCTCGCATCGCCCCAGGTGCGGTCGCTGCCGGCCCATTGTTCACGCGCCAGCTTCCACGCGGCGAGTTCGGCAACCTCGTCCGTGCGCGGCGCGCAATACCAGCGCCACGCCGAACGCGCCTGGATCGGCAGCGGTTCGCGCAGGCCTTCGCGATAGAGCGCGATGAGTTCGCGCAATGCGCCGCGCGCCTGCACGACGGACAGCGGCGCGCGTTCGCGCACGCCTGGACCGTCGTCCCACAAGGCCAGTTGCGCCAGCGGGCGCGTGTCGCCCAGCGCGGAAAGTACGAGCCAGTCCAGACCGTGCGCGATCTGCGCCGGCCCATGCAGCGTGTCCAGGCGCAGACGCAGCGCGCCGTGCGGATACAGGCGGTCGAGATGGCCGTACAGGCGAACACCGCCCACGTCGAGTTCGAATGCCCGCGTCGTGGCTTCGCCTTCGCGCCATTGCTGCAACGCGGTCGCGAACGGTTGCACCTGCGCTTTCTGGCCGGCGAGCTGGCGCTCGCCCAGCGGGCCGGACGGCAACAGCGCGCGGGCACGCAGCCGGGCCGCCAGGTCGTCCGTTTCGCCGGCGACGCAAGCCTCGAACACGACGTTCTGCAACTTCCACCGATCGAGGCCGCGCGCCGGCGCGGTCAGCGGGTCGAGGTCGTCGTGCGCGTCGATCTCGTCGGGCAACCGCAGGCCCATGCGCTGGCGCAGGAACTGGCCGGCAGGATCGGCGAGCATGCGCCTGAGCGCGACGAGCGGCAGCTCGGCCGGAACATCGACGGCGTCGAGCGCGTCGATGAACCACGGCGCCGGCTCGGCGCGCGGGCCCCGCAACGCGTCGGCGGCCGGATGCCATGGCGCGAGGTAACTGAAGTGGCGCGGCTCATCGCGCTCGCCGAACGCGCGCGGCGAGAACGGCTGCAACGGATGGTGCAGCACCAGTGCGTCGCGGGCCTTTTCATCGAGGTGATAGCGCGCCGCCGCGTCGAGCAGTTCGGACACCAGCACCGAAGGCTCGCGGGCGCTGCCGTCGCGCGGATCGGCGCCAAGCCAGCTGACGTAGAACACCTCTCCCGCCGAGGCGAACAGCTGCAGAAAGAGGAACCGGTCGTCCTCGCGCAGCGAACGGTCGCCAAAGCGCCGCGCGGGCGTGGTCAGTTCCTGCGCCATCTTGTTCAGGCCGCCGGCGGGATCGCGACGCGGATAGTCGCCATCGTTCATGCCCAGCAGGCAGATCGCGCGGAACGGGATCAGGCGCATCGGCACCATGCGCGCGAAGCTCACGCCGCCGGTCAGCAGCGGCGCGCGCGTGTCGGATTCGGACAGCGCGGTGCGGAAATAGGCGCGGGCGACATCGGGAGGCACGGCTTCGTCGAAGCCGGCATCGCGCGCGGTGTTGGCGAAGGCATCGACGTGTCGACGCAGGCGTTCGATGGCGCGCTGGTCGGCGACGACGCGCGGGTGTTCGGGCAACAAGGCGTCCAGCAGCGCGAACAACGCATCGCGCCATTGCGCGGGTGTCATCGAGCGCCCCAGCACGCGCTCGTTCCGCGCCAGCACGCGCAGCACGCGGATCAATGCATCGAGGGCATCGAGCGCACTGCCTTCCAGCCCGGTCCACGGTGCGACGCCGGCGATGTCCGCGTCGTCGCCGCTCGCATGGCCCAGCAGCAGGCGATCCAGCGCGAAACGCCATGTGTACGCATCATCGGGCGGCGCGTCGTGGCGCGCGCGATGGTCGGGGTCCAGGCCCCAGCGCGCGCCGGCCTCGTGCAACCACAGGCGCAGGCGTTCCAGCCCGGCGGCGTCGAGGTTGGCCGCATCCATCAGCGCAGGCGTGGCGATGAGGTCCAGCACCTCGCTCACGCCGAAGCGCGCGTCGGGCAATGCGAGCAGTCGCAGGAAGACGTCGGCCAGCGGCTCGCCGGCCAGCGGGCTCAGGTCGGCGAGCGCGTAGGGAATGTAGTCGCGCGTGCCGGCCAGGCCGCCGAAGACCGCTTCGATGTGCGGGCGGTACGGGTCGATGTCGGGGGCGAGCACGGCGATCTCGCGCGCCTGCAGCGGCGGATCGAAGCGAGGGTCGTCGAGCAGCGCGCGCAGGCGGTCGTGCAGCACCTGCACTTCGCGCAGGCGCGTGTGGCATGCATGGACCTGGAGGCTCGGATCCTCGCGTTCGACCTGTTTGCGCCACGGCCGCGGCGGGCGGCGGTGCAGCAGGTCGCGTTGCAGGCGGCCGAGGAGGCTGTCGCGGTCGGGGGCGTCGTCGGGCAGCGATTCCGGATCGGCGTAGCGCTCCTCCTCCACCGAGGGGTGCACCACTTCGTAGCCGCCCAGCACGGCCATGAAGTCGCGGCCGGCGGCGCCCCAGTTCGACAGCAGCGGGTTTTCGTCCTCGTGCTCGGCCGGGTCGCGCTGCAGGCGTTCGGCGTACGTGGGCAGGTCGCCCCAGTAGCGGCGCGAGGGCGTGGGCACGTGGAAATGCAGGGTCCCCACCCTGCCCTGCGTGGCGATCACCCGCAGCACGTCAGGCGAGATGTTGAGCGTGGCGAAAGCGAACAAGCGCGCCGGCATGCCGGCCGGCAGCGGCGCGTCGGGTGCGGCGAAACGCGCGAGGTAATCGTCGATGCGGCGCGCGCGATGGCGACGCCCGCCGGCGACACGCCGCCACAGTTCGGCTTGGGCGTCGTTCGGATCGCTCCCCGCTTCCCAGGCAAGCAGCCAGTCGCGGCGCCATGCCTGGTATTTCTCGAAGATGGATGCGAGTTCGCCGGCCAGCGCCCAGGGCTTGAGCGCGTCGTCGCCCGACAGATAAGCCCGCAGCGGCGCGAACGCGCGGCCCGCCAGCGCGGCCGGATCGGCCAGCTGCGCGTACAACCGCCATTGCACTGCGGCGGCGTCGAGATCGTCGCTGGCGCCCGGGACGTTGGCGTCGAGGGTTTCGCGGACGAACTCGCCGGGGGTGAGGAAGCGCAGGTTCGCCGCGATGCCATGCCGCTGCGCCAGCGTGGACTGCAGCCAGCGGCGCATCGCGACCTGCGGGATGAGCACCACGTCCGGCGTGAGCAACGGGCGGCCCGGAACAGGCTCGCGCAACTGCGTGGCGAGCAGTTCGCCCAGCACGTCCAGCGCGTTGGAATGGTAAAGGCGGAAGTCGGAGCGGCCGGGCATCGCCGATATCTTGCCGGAGCGGCGTCGCGTGCGACGAGACGCGGGCGGATGCGCGCCATCGGACGCTCATTAAGGCCGCCCCAAAACCCTGCCGCGATCATCGCCCGGCCGCGCCGCACACCGTGCCGTACGGCATGGCGGGCAAAGCGCGGCGAACCTGCCACAATGCCCGCCTTCCCGGTCCCGTTCAGCCCTTACCGGCCATGCTGCCCTGCTTCCCGGCAGTCGGCCGAAATCGCCCGCGCATGACGAACGAAACGCCCATCGTCCGCTTGAGTCAGCTCCGCCTCGATCGCGGCGGCCGTGCCGTGCTGCGCGAGATCAGCCTGGACGTCCCGCGCGGCAGCATCGTCGCGGTGCTTGGGCCGTCGGGCAGCGGCAAGTCCACGCTGCTGGCGGCGTTGACGGGCGAGCTCGCACCGGCTTCGGGTTCTGTCGAAGTGTTCGGCCAGGTCGTGCCGCAGGGGCGTCGCGCATTGCTGGAACTGCGCAAGGGAATCGGCGTGCTGTTGCAGGGCAATGGCCTGCTGACCGACCTCACCGCAGCGGAAAACGTCGCCCTGCCCCTGCGCGCGCACACGAACCTGCCCGACGCGGTGATCCGCCAGCTGGTGCTGATGAAGCTGCACGCGGTGGGCCTGAGGGCGGTGGCCGATTCGTATCCGCGCGAACTCTCCGGCGGCATGGCGCGTCGCGTCGCGCTGGCACGGGCGCTGGCGCTGGATCCGCCGCTGATGATCTACGACGAGCCGCTGACCGGCCTGGACCCGATCGCCTCGGGCGTGGTGATGGAACTGGTCAAGCGACTCAACGACACGCTGGGCCTGACCAGCATCGTCGTCACCCACCACGTGCACGAGACCCTGCCCGTGGCCGACCACGCCATCGTCATCGCGAACGGCGGGATCGTGTTCTCCGGCACGCCGGCCGCGCTTGAAGCCAGCGAGGATCCGTTCGTGCGCCAGTTCCTCAATGGCGAGCCCGACGGCCCGATCGCGTTCGACGCCGCGCCGCGCAATTCGGAGGCTGCCTGATGCCGTTCGTTGCCGCCACCCGCTCCCTCGGTCGGGCTGGCCTGTTCTCGCTTTCCGTCCTGCGGGCCTCGAAGCCGACCGCTGACTTCTGGCGCGAGCTGGTTCGTGAAATCTACAAGATAGGTGCACGTTCGCTGCCAATCGTTGCCGTTGGCGGCGCTTTCGTCGGGCTTTCGGTCACGCTGCTGGGCTACCGCGCACTGGAAACCTACGGCGCCACGGCGCAGGTCAGCGCCCTGCTTGGCCTGGGCCTGTACCGCGAACTCGGTCCGGTCCTGACCGCCCTGCTCTTCATCGGCCGCGCTGGCAGTTCGATCGCCGCCGAACTGGGCCTGATGCGCGCCACGGACCAGATCACGGCGCTGGGCCTGATGGCCATCGACCCGGTCGGCAAGGCCGTCGCGCCGCGCTTCTGGGCGGCAGTGCTGTGCGTGCCGCTCCTCACTGCCTTTTTCATCAGCTTTGCCATCGCCGCGAGCTACTTCGAGTCGGTGCACGTGATCGGCCTGGACAACGGCACGTTCTGGCAGGTGCTGCGCGACAGCGTCGACTTCCTCGACGACTTCCTGATGGCCTTCGTGAAGTCGGCGGTGTTCGGCGGCACGGCGGCGCTGGTGGCGGCCTACGTGGGCTTCCACGCCGAGCCGACCATCGAAGGCACCTCGGTGGCGACGACCCGAGCGGTCGTGAACGCCTCGCTGCTGGTGCTGATGTTCAACTTCGTGATGTCGGCCTTCCTGTTCAAGTAAGCAACTTCGTCGAATCGGCGGCCATTGCCGCCTATCGGTAGAGAAACCAAGGATCCACATGAGCGTGCGTGCCCCCCGAATCGAATTCGCCGTCGGCGCCTTCCTGCTGTTGGCCCTGGCCTCGCTGCTGGTCCTGGCGCTCGCCTCGACCAACGGCCGCTGGAGCCTGGGCAGCGATACCTACAACCTGACGGCCCGCTTCTCGACGATCGGCGCCCTGCGACCCAACGCGCCGATCAAGATCGGCGGCGTCTCGATCGGACATGTCGACAAGATCGACGTGGATCCCGTCAAGTTCGATACCGTTGTCACCCTGGCGATCAGCAAGCGCTACGACAAGCTGCCGGCCGACACCGCCGCGAGCATCCTCACCAGCGGGCTGCTGGGCGAGAGCTACGTGAACCTCGCGCCGGGCGGCGACCCGGAGAACCTGAAGCCCGGGGATGAGATCTACCTGACCCAGTCGGCGGTCGATCTGATCCAGCTGGTAGGCAAGTACATGTTCAGCGGCGGTGGCGCGAAGCCCGCCGACAATGCCGCTCAACCCAGCGGCCAGGACGCCGCACTTCCCGATTACCTGCAAGGCGAATCCGCCCCCACGGACGAGACCAAGAAGCCATGACGCGCATCTCCCAACGCTCCCTTTCCCTGTTCATCGCCGCCGCCCTGGCCGTGGCCGCCCCGGCCGTCGTGCTGGCGCAGGCCGCGCCGGCGCCGGCCGACGCCACGGCCGCTCCGGCCGGCTCGCCGAGCCAGCTGGTGCTGTCGAACTCCACCCGCATCCTGGCAACGCTGGAATCGCGCCGCGCCGAGTTCCAGAAGGACCGCGGCGCGCTGCGCGATTTCGTCGCCAGCGAATTCAACAACATGTTCGACCGCGACTACTCCGCCCGCCTCGTGCTGGGCGTGCATGGTCGCGGCGCGTCCGACGCCGACGTGAAGGTCTTCGCCGACGCGCTGGCCGACAGCCTGATGCAGCGCTACGGCTCCTCGCTGCTGGACCTCAATAGCAAGCTGAAGGTCCGCGTGAAGTCCGAAACCCCGCTGCGAGGCGGCGCCATCGTGAAGGTGTCCAGCGAATACCTGCGCCAGGGCAACGAGCCGGTGCCGGTGGACTACCTGATGCGCAAGGTCGGCACGCAGTGGAAGGTGTTCGACGTGATGGTGGAAGGCGTGAGCTTCGTGCAGACCTTCCGCAACCAGTTCGACGCGCCGCTCAAGCAGAAGTCGATCCCGCAGGTTGCTGCCGACATCAAGGCCGGCAAGCTGCAGGCGCAGGCCGCCGCGAACTGACATGGCCGCCGCGACGGTCCGCCAGGACGGTGACACCCTCGCCTTCGGCGGCGTGCTCGAGCGCGCCGCCGTCGCATCGTTATGGTCGCAACTGCGCGCGGCGAAGGCGCGCAGACTCGACCTGAGCGCCGTGGAGTCGGTGGACAGCGCGGGCCTCGCGCTGCTGGCCGAGCTCAGCACGCGATTGGGGATCGCCGAAGTCGTCGGCTCGCCGCCCGGCCTGGCCGACCTGCGCCGGGCCTACCGCCTGGACGACGCGTTGGCCTTCGCCAGCTGAGCCTCGACACAAGTTCCGGCCGTGGCCGCGTGCCCGGCCGGCCGTGCCTCCCGACACCTCTTACACTGCGACCCATGCGCCCCCACGCACCCCTCATCGCATTCGTGCTCGCCGCCGCGCCGTTGCTCGGCCAGGCGCAGATCCTCACGCGCCCGCTTTCAGGCGCGCAGGCCGCTGAATTCGACCGCTGCATGAAGGCGGCAGGCGACGACAAGGCCGCCGCGCGCGAATGCGTGAAGGCCAGCATCGACGGCCAGACCAGCCCGCCGGCAGAAGCGCAGCCGCCGGCGACGCCGACGACGAAGCCGCCGACCGAGACGCAGCCCGTCCCGGTGCCGCCGCCCAGCGAGCCGGCACCGCAGCCGCAGCCGCCGGTCGAAGAACCCGCGGCGCCGCCGACGGAGCCGGTGCCCGCACCCGACGTCCCGCCGCCGACCGACATCCCGCCGACACCGGGCCAGCCGGCGGCGGAGCAGGGCGGACAAACCCAGGCCGAGCGCGATTTCGACGCCATCTACGGGCAGGAATACGGCGACCCGAACCTGCCCGCGCCGGTCGTCACGCCCACTGTCTACGACCCGTGGGAGCGCTACAACCGCGGCATGCACCGCTTCAACAACGCGGTCGATCGCACCGTCGCGCGGCCGCTCGCACGTGGCTACGTGAAGGTCGTGCCGCGACCGTTCCGACTGGGCGTCAGCAACTTCTTCAACAACCTCGGCCAGCCGGTGTCGGCGATCAACGCGCTGCTGCAGGGCAAGCCGAAGCAGGCGGGGCAGTCGCTGGGCCGGTTCCTGATCAACTCCACGCTGGGCATCGCGGGCATCTTCGATCCGGCGTCCGACGCCAAGCTGCCGAACAAGAGCGAGGACTTCGGCCAGACGCTGGGCGTGTGGGGCTGGAAGCGTTCGCGCTTCGTCGAACTGCCGTTGTTCGGCCCGCGCACCCTGCGCGACACCTTCGGCATGGTGGGCGACGCACCGCTGAGCCCGCTGCGCCAGGTCGAGGAAGACCGGGTCCGCATCCCGTTGCAGGGCCTGCAGCTGGTGGACGTGCGCGCGCAGCTGCTGGCGACCGACAGCTTCCGCGAAGGCGCCGAGGACGATTACGCGCTCGTTCGCGACGCGTGGATGCAGCGCCGCGACTACCAGATCTTCGGCGACCGCATGAACTCCGACGATGCCGGCAATCTGCCCGATTACCTGCAGGACGACACCAATCCGCAGGTGCCGGTCGACGCGATGCCGGTGATGCCTACGGACGGGACGCGCTGAGGCTGTAGCGACTCCTCAGTTTCGAATCGATCGGTTCGATTCAGTCAGCGGATGACGATCCGCACGTGATTCGTCATCCCGCCAACCTCTCTCACCTTTCTTGGGTTGCCGGTGGGAGAGGGGCCAGAACTCAGTCGTTCGCGCCACCCTGGCCCAGCACCAGCGGCACGATCGGCTCATCCGGCGCCAGTTCCGCCGAAAGCGCCTTCTTGCCCTTCACGCCCAGCTCGGCCAGGCGCTTGGCGCGCGGGATGACCGCGTGGGTGGACTCCGACAGCTTTCCGCGCGCATCGGTGAACGCGGTATGCGCATCGGTCAGCTTGCGGCCGACCAGGTCGAAATCGGCAAGGAAGTTCTGCAGCGCATCCAGCAGCAGGCCGCCGGTCTTGCTGATCTCGATCGCCTCGCGCTGCACCTTGTCGCGCGTCCACAGGCGTTCGATCACGCGCAGCACCGCCATCAAGGTGTTGGGCGAGGCGAAGACGATGCCCCTGGCGAACGCGTCGGTCTGCAGCGCCGCATCGGTACCGAGCGCGGCCGACAACGCCCCTTCGATCGGCACGAACGCCACGGTGACTTCCAGCGCGGAGTCGCCGACGGCCTTCGGATAGTTCTTCTCGGCCAGGTCCTTCATGTGCTGGCGCAGCGCGACGCTGTGGCGACGCAGCGCATCCTCGTGCTCTTCCGGCGTCTGCGCATTCATCGCCTGCTGCCAGTCGATGAGATTCACCTTGCTGTCGACGACGATGCGGCGGTCGCCCGGCAAGCGCACGACCACGTCCGGACGCAGGCGACGGCCTTCGTCGTCCTCGCTGGTCGCCTGGCGTTCGTAATGCGTGCCGTCTTCCAGGCCGGAACTGCGCAGCACGCTTTCCAGCATCAGCTCGCCCCAGTCGCCGCGCACCTTCGCGCTGCCTTTCAGCGCGCGCGTCAGCGCGGACGCCTGCTCGGCCATGTCCTGGTTGAGCGTCTTGAGCTCGTTGACCGCGCCGGCCAGCGCCGCACGCTCCTTGGCCTCCTCGCCGTAGACCGTGTCCACGCGGCTGCGGAAGACGTTGAGCTGCTCGGCGAAGGGCTTGAGCAGCGTCTCGATGTCCGACCTGGACTGCTGCGTCGCCGTGCGCACGTTGTTCTCGAACTGGGCGCCGCGCTCGGCGAAGGTCTTGCCGGCCAGCTCGGCGAAGGTGGCCGACAGCTTCGACTGCGCGGTTTCGAGAAAGCCCTTGATCTCTGCCTTCGCCTGCTCGGCATGCGCCAGGTTGGCGTCAAGCTGCGCGTTTCGCTCGCGCAGTTGCGTCAGTTCGGCGCGCAGGCGCGAAAGTTCTTCGCGCTCGGCATCCAGCCGGATGCGCACGTCGCCCAGTTCGCCTTCGCGGGCGCGAAGGTTCGCCGCCAGTTCCAGCGCCGAGGTGCCCATGCGTTCGGCGCGCTCGTGCGCATCCTCGCGCTCCTGCGCGAGGCGCGCGGCGGTTTCGGCGCCCGCCGCGAGGTCGGCATCGCGTTCGGACAGGCGCACCTGCATCGCCGACAGCTCGATGGCCTTGGCGCGCTCGGCGTCGCGCAGCACCGCCAGCTCCGCCGCCGAAACGCCGTCGCCCTGACCGCGGGCCAGCCGGGTGAGCAGCCAGGCCACGTAGGCCAGCATGACCACGATGACGGCCGCCGTCGCGTAGATCGTCGTGTCCATGAAGAGTGCCTCGTACTGCGGATGTCGGGTTCAGTGTATCGGTACGCGTCTCAGCTGTTGAGACGCGCGCATGGTGTGGGCGCGAAGCCACTCCGCTATCGTCCTCATTCGCGGGAGCCGGGGAGGGCATCCGCATCCGGATGGAATCGAAAGGGGGAGCGATGAAGATCCTTGCAGGCCTTGCCGCGCTCGCACTGGCATTACCGGCGCATGCGGGCAACGTGGCGCTGTACGACCGGCTGGAACAGATGGAGTTGATGCGCGATGCCTTCGTCGCGACGCGAACGCCGCAGGGCATCGACTTCAATTCCAGGGCGCGCATCGACCTGCCCGGCAAGCCAGGGCATCCGCGCCGCCACATCGAGATCGAAGGCCCGTTGCCGGTGCCCGCCGACTCGCTGCGCGCCGCGGTGGACGCGGTGATCGCGGTCGTCGAACCCGAGGTCGACACTACCTACGTCCAGGACAAAGACACCCGCCACGGGGTCAACATCACGCAGGTCGACGTCAACGGCGTCGATGTGGCGTTCCTGTCCTACCGCAGCGCACGCGAAGCCGACACGTTCTGCCGCCGCGCCGTGATCCACACGCCCGGCGGCACCTACGTGGCGACGATGTCGCTGCATGGCAGTGCCGCGAGGGACCGCCAGGGCATGTACCTGGACATGCTGGTAATCGACATGGTCAATTCCGGCCTTCTCGACCGCGCCGAACCTTCCTGGCTCAAGCGGTTCGCACCCGCGAGGTGACGGGCGGCCAGGCGGGCATCAGGCGATGACGCGACAGAACACCGCCTTGAGGTAGCGCGACTCCTGCACCTGCGCCAGCCACGGATGGTCCGCACCGGCGCCGGCGACCTTCAGCACCTGCACGGTGCGGCCGGAGTAGTACGCCGCGCGACGCAGCATGTCGAGGAACTGGTCCTCGCTGACCAGACCCGTGCACGAGAACGTCGCGAACAGGCCGCCCGGCTTCACCACGCCCAGCGCAAGCTTGTTCATGTCCAGGTACTTCTTGAGCGCCGGGATCACCTGCTCGCGGTCGCGCGTCATCTTCGCCGGATCGAGGATCACCACGTCGTACTGGTCGCCGCGGATGCCCGCATCGCGCAGCCACGGGAAGATGTCCGCCTGCACGAAGCGCGGGCGCACGTTGTTGAGCTTCGCGTTGCCCTTGGCGATCTCGAT
>Ga0055536_1000835_pt1 | contig 20316 bp, 19 predicted proteins | sample AraplaCvi_mLB_r2_FD_55037 | JGI IMG/M metagenome (GOLD analysis project Ga0055536, IMG submission 55037) | Arabidopsis root microbial communities from North Carolina, USA - plate scrape MF_Cvi_mLB_r2 | ecosystem: Host-associated > Plants > Roots > Endosphere | place: USA: North Carolina...
CAACTACATCGGCATCAGCGAGGACGCCAACAGCATGTTCGCCAAGGTGCTGTCGATCTCCGACACGCTGATGTGGCGCTGGTACACGCTGCTGAGCTTCCAGTCGGTGGCGCAGATCGAGGCGCTGAAGGCCGAGATCGCGGCCGGCCGCAACCCGAAGGACGCCAAGGTGGCGCTGGCCAAGGAAATCACCGCGCGCTTCCACAGCGCGGCGGCGGCCGATGCGGCGGAGCAGGACTTCATCAACCGCAGCAAGGGCGGCGTGCCCGACGAGATTCCCGAGGTGGCGCTCAGCGGCGCCCCGCTGGGCATCGGCCAGCTGCTCAAGCAGGCCAACCTGGCGTCTTCATCCGGGGAAGGCAACCGCCTGATCGACGGCGGCGGCGTGCGCATCGATTCGGTCGTGGTGTCCGACAAGGGCCTGAAGCTGCCCGCGGGCAGCTACGTGGTGCAGGTCGGCAAGCGCAAGTTCGCGCGGGTGACCCTGAGCTGATCGCAAGAAAAAAGGCCCCTCGGGGCCTTTTTCAATGGGGGCAGCGCGGGCTCAGCGGACCTCGATGGTCACGCGCCGGTTGCGGGGCTCGTCCACCTCGTCGGCGGTCGGCACGGCCAGATCGCGTTCGCCGCGGCCCACGGCCTCGATGCGGTTCGCCGGGAACTGGCGCTCCACGAACAGCTGCACCACTTCCTGCGCGCGGCGGCGCGACAGCTGGTCGTTCTGCTCGCCGGCACCCTTGGTGTCGGTGTGGCCGGTCACCACGATGTCGCCGCCGCTGCGGGCCAGCGCAGCGGCCAGCGCCTCGGTCATGATCTGCTGCGACGCCGCCGTCAGCGTGGTGGTGCCCACTTCGAAGAACACCGTGTAGCGCTGCGGAAGCGGCGGGCGCATGTCGAACAGGGGCTTGTTCTCGGCCTGGACCTTGGCCGCGTCGGCCTGGTCGACCACCGGCGCACCGCTCGCGCCCACCGCGGCCGTGGCGCGCTGGTAGGGCTTGGAGAGCACTTCTTCGCCGTCCTTGGCGCGCACCACCACGGCGGAGGGCGTGCCGTCAGCCTGGGGCAACAGCACCACGCGCGTGCCCGGGGAGGAGCAGGCGGCCAGGAGCAGGGCGACCGTGGTCGCGAGAAGAAGGGAGGAGCGGCGTGGCGGTGTCTGCATCTTTTCAGGGTTGGCCGTCGGTCTGCACGATGAAGTCCGTGCCCCGAATGCCGATGGTGGCGGTCTGGGTTTCGACGCGCACGGCGTCGGGGTTGGTCTTGCCGATGAGGCCGGTGATCATGCGCATCGAGCCGCGCAGCAGCGACACGAGCATGCCGCCGTCGCGGGTGGTGCCGTCGAAGTGGAATTCCTTCAGGTCCATGCGCGAGGAGGGGCCGACCATCAGCGTGGTGTTGTCGCGCAGCACGACGGCGGCCGACGAGTCCGGGCCGGTCACGATGCGATCGACCGCGCCCAGCGCGTCGCCGGGGGCGGCCGTGCGCGTGGCGCCGGCGCTGTCGAGCAGCTGGACGTTGCCGCGCACCGTCTTCACGAACCCGGCCTGCTGGGGCGCGGCTGCTGCTGCGGGCGCTGCAGCGGGTGCCTGGGCCTGGGCCAGGGTGGCTGCGCCGACGATGGCGAGCCCGAGGGCGGCGGTCAAAAATTTCTTCATCATTTGCCTCTCTGTGACTGATTGCTTCGCAATGAGCGCAAATATTAAGGCGAAGGCGTTACATATGGTCACGCGGCTGATAATTCAGCCGATTCCTGCGACGTAATGCCCGCCCGCACAGGCCCTTTTTACCTGATCTTGTTCTTTCTGCATGACGTTGACCCCTAAAACGCTGCTTCGCGTCTCTGTCGCGGTGGCCCTGATCACCATCCTCCTGAAGGGATGGGCCGGCTACCTGACGAACTCGATGGGCCTGATTTCGGACGCCATGGAGTCCTGCGTGAACCTCGCGAGCGCCATGTTCGCGCTGGCCATGGTGACCATCGCCGAGCGCCCGGCCGACGAGGACCATCCCTACGGCCACCACAAGGCCGAGTACTTCTCGTCCGGCTTCGAGGGCCTGCTGATCGTGGCCGCCGCCGTCGCCATCCTGTGGGTGTCGGTGCTGCGGCTGCTGTCGCCGCAGCCGCTGGAGCAGCTGGGCTGGGGCCTGGCGCTGTCGGTGATCAGCTCGGGCTTCAACGCGGCGCTGGCGTTCGTGCTGTTCCGGGCGGCGCGCGCGCACCGCTCCATCGCCCTGGAGGCCGACGGGCGTCACCTGATGACCGACGTCTGGACCTCGGTCGGCGTGCTGGTCGGCATCGTGGCCGTGCATTTCAGCGGCTGGCTCTGGCTCGACCCGCTGATCGCCATCGGCGTGGCGCTCAACATCGTGCGCGAGGGCTTCAAGCTCGTGTGGCGCTCCTCGCAGGGCCTGATGGACGAGGCGCTCGACGCCGAGACGCTCGCCACCGTGCGCGCCACCCTCGACGCCTTCGCCGCCAACCATGCCGAGGGCGACCGCCTGCGCTTCGACGACATGGTGACGCGCGGCGCCGGCCAGCGCCGCTTTGCCGACCTGCACATGCACGTGCCCGGCGACTGGACCCTGCAGCGCGCCGCCAACCTGCGCGACGAGCTGGAGCAGTCGCTCATGGACGCCGTGCCCGGCCTGCGCGTGACCATTCAACTGCTGCCGCTCACCATGGAAGCGCGCGCCACCCGACTCGAGGACCACCATTCATGAAAGCCGTGCTCCAGCGCGTCGCCCACGCCCGCGTCGACATCGCGGGCCAGACCGTCGGCGCCATCGAGGCCGGCCTGCTGGTGCTGCTGTGCGCCGAACGCGGCGACGGCGACAGCGTGGCCGACCGCCTGCTCGCCAAGATCCTCAAGCTGCGCATCTTCTCGGACGAGGCCGGCAAGATGAACCGCAGCGTGCAGGACATCGGCGGCGGCCTGCTGGTCGTGAGCCAGTTCACGCTGGCCGCCGACGTGAGCGGCGGCAACCGCCCCAGCTTCACGCTCGCGGCGCCGCCCGACGAGGGCCGCCGGCTCTACGAGTACTTCGTGGCGCAGGCGCGCGGCGCGCACCCGGTGGTGGCAACGGGCGAATTCGGCGCCGACATGCAGGTGCACCTGCTGAACGACGGGCCGGTCACGATCCCGCTGCAGATGACGGCGTGAACGGCGCGGGGCGGATCACCGCTTCCCACGCCACCTTCGGCTCGTCGTAGCGCAGCACGCGCACCTCCTCGAGGTGCTGCAGTTGCCAGCCGCCGGCAAACAGCCGCTCGACCGCGGCGCGGTCGAAGAAGCGCTTGGGGACGCCGTCCACCGTATAGAAAAAGTCTTCGTCCCGCCCGCTGGCCGACGGGCCGTGCGCGCCGTGGTGCAGGTCGTTGACCGAATTGAGTCGGCACAGCAGCACGCCGCCGGGCCGCAGCACGCGGTGGATGCGCCGCACCAGCGCCAGCGTCTCGTCCCACGCGAAGTAGTGCAGCGACAGGCTCGCGAGCACGGCGCCGACCGTGGCGCCCTCCGCCAGCGGCCACGCGTCGCGGAAATCGCCGCAGTGGAACTCGGCGCCTGCCGGCACGCGTTGCCGCGCCTGCGCCAGGGCGTCGGACGACAGCTCGACCGCCACCACCCGCAGTCCGGCATCGACCAGCGTGGCGGTGTCGCGACCGGCTGCACAGCCCAGTTCGAGCACCGGCCCGTCGCCGGCACATTCGCGCAGCAGCGGCAGCCAGCGCGGCAGCCAGGGATCGGTGTCCGACACCGCCGCGGCCTCCGCTCAGCGCCCGTACGGGCTGCGGATGCCCAGGCCCGCGAGGATCTCGATTTCGTACGCTTCCATCTCGTCCGCGTCGGCTTCGCTGGTCTCGTGGTCCCAGCCCTGCGCGTGCAGCGTGCCGTGCACCAGCAGGTGCGCGTAGTGCGCGGCGAGGGTCTTGCGGTTTTCCTTGGCCTCGCGCGCCACCACGGGCGCGCACAGCACCAGGTCGGCCATCACGACCGGGCCCTGCGCATAGTCGAAGGTGAGCACGTTGGTCGCGTAGTCCTTGCCGCGGAACTCGCGGTTCAGGCGCTGGCCCTCCTCGGCATCGACGATGCGCACGGTGATCTCGCCGTCGATGTCCAGCGCATGGCGAATCCAGCGGTTCACGCTGTGGCGCGGCAGTGCGGCGCGGTGGCGCTCCACGCCCTTGAAGCGCCCGAACTGCAGCGACAGCGACAGGGCCGGAAGCAGAGAGGCCGCCATGTCAGTGGCCTCCCGAGCGTTTGCGCTGCCCGTCGTAGGCATCGACGATCTTCGCCACCAGCGGGTGGCGCACCACGTCGGCGCTCGTGAAGTGCGTGGTCGCGATGCCGGCCACGCGCTTGAGCACGCGCTCGGCGTCGATCAGGCCGCTGAGCTGCTGCTTGGGCAGGTCGATCTGGCTCACGTCGCCCGTCACCACCGCCTTGGCGCCGAAGCCGATGCGCGTGAGGAACATCTTCATCTGCTCCACCGAGGTGTTCTGCGCCTCGTCGAGGATCACGAAGGCGTTGTTCAGCGTGCGCCCGCGCATGAAGGCCAGCGGCGCAATCTCGAGCACGTTGCGCTCGAAGGCTTTCTGCACCTTCTCGTAGCCCATGAGGTCGTACAGCGCGTCGTACAGCGGGCGCAGGTAGGGGTCGACCTTCTGCGTCAGGTCGCCCGGCAGGAAGCCCAGGCGCTCGCCCGCTTCGACGGCCGGGCGTGTGAGCACGATGCGCTGCACCGCCGCGCGCTCCAGCGCATCGACCGCGCAGGCCACCGCCAGGTAGGTCTTGCCGGTGCCGGCCGGGCCGATGCCGAAGGTGATGTCGTGCTTGGCGATGTTGTCCAGGTACAGCGCCTGCGTGGGCGTGCGCGCGCGCAGGTCGGCGCGGCGCGTGACGAGCATGGCCGCGTCCTCGTCGCTCATCGAGCCGTCGCCGGCCAGCGTGAGCTGCACCACGGCCGGGTCGATGGCGCGCTGGGCGATCTCGTACAGCGCCTGCAGCACCTCCATGGCCCGCTGCGCCGGGGCCTTGGGGCCGTCGACCTTGAACTGCTCGTGGCGGTGCGCGATCTTCACGCCCAGGGCGTCCTCGATGCGGCGCAGGTGCGCATCCAGCGGGCCGCACAGGTGGCCGAGGCGCGAATTGTTCAGGGGGGTAAAGGTGTGTCGCAGAATCACGCCGGACATTTCAAGGAAAAAGGGCACCCATGATAGGCAAACTGACCGGCACGCTCGCAGAGCGCAACCCCCCGCAGGTGGTGGTGGACTGCAACGGCGTCGGCTACGAGGTCGACGTGCCGATGAGCACGTTCTACAACCTGCCCAACGTCGGCGCGAAGGTGTCGCTGCTCACGCACTTCGTCGTGCGCGAGGACGCGCAGATTCTCTACGGCTTCGGCACCGCCGAGGAGCGGGCGGCCTTCCGCCAGCTCATCAAGATCACCGGCGTGGGCCCGCGCACCGCGCTGGGCCTGCTCTCGGGCATGAGCGTGGGCGAGTTGGCGCAGGCCATCACCACGCAGGAGCTGGGCCGGCTCGTGAAGATCCCGGGCATCGGCAAGAAGACCGCCGAGCGGCTGCTGCTGGAGCTCAAGGGCAAGCTGGGCGCCGACATCGGCCTGCCGGCGCATGCCGCGTCCGACGCGCAGGCCGACATCCTGCAGGCGCTGGTGGCGCTGGGCTACAGCGACAAGGAAGCCGCGCTCGCGCTGAAGGCGCTGCCGAAGGACGCGAGCGTGAGCGACGGCATCAAGATGGCACTGAAAGCCCTGGCGAAGTGAGTTGGCGCGAGGCGTGGTCGCGCGCGCAGGCGCTGCGCCACGAGTCGGCCGAAACCGACGCCGTGCTGATGCACACGGCCATGGCCTTGTCGGTGCCGATCATCTGGCTCTACGGCTTCGCGGGCGTGGCCTACGGCCAGCTGCCGATGCTGACGCCGGCCGGCTTCGTCGACATGCCGGGCGTCTGCGCGTGGCTCACGGCGGTCATGGCCTTCGCGGTCGGCGTCCTGTTCATCGACTGGCTGGTGCGCGGTGACCTGGCACCGCCGCCGGTGCCGACGTCGATCGTCGTGCGGCACTGGCAGTCGGGCTGGCCCCGGTCGCCGGCGTTGCCTCCCGAGCCGTCGCCCGGCTTCCTGCAAGGCAGCGCGTCCCCGTTTCGCAGCGTGTGCCTGATCGTCGCGGCCGTGGCCTGCGTGTCGGCGCTGGTGTTCAGCGGCCTCGACACGCTGGGCTGGTCGGTCGTCGCGCGACCGGGCGGCCTCGCACCGCGCGCCGAATGGCCGCTGTACCCGCTGCCGTGGATCTGGCCCTGGCTGCTGCCGCTCGCGCGCCAGCCCTTCGCGCTGGGCACCGTCGCGGTCGGCGCGGTGCTGCTCGTCGCGGCGATCTTCATGCGCTGGCGCCGGATGCGCGGCGCTTGGTTTCCGTTCTTCACGGCGCTGCCGATCCTCGTGGCGCCGCATTTCCTGGGCGCCGCGGGCTTCGACTACGCCGCCGCGCGCGGGCTCGGCGGCCTCCACGAACCCGCACTGGCGAGTGCGCTCGCGCAGCATCCGGGGCGCTACAACGTCTACACTTTCCTGAGCCTGTGGGGCGGCATCGGTGCCGGCACGGTCGGCCTGGTGCTCGGCTTCTGGTTCGGCCGCTCGCGGGTCATGGACGAGGACTGAGCGCTGACCCGGCGCCCTGCAAGGAGACACCCTCTGTGAGCGCTTCTTTCTTCGATTCGCCCGCGCATCTGAGCGGCGGCCCATTGACGCCGCGGATGCGCGCCGAGATGCCGTTCGAGCTCGTCGGCCCGCGCCTGCAGGCCGTGTGCGGCAACTTCACCCCCGTGCCCATGCCGCGCCAGCAGACCGTCTCGGGCGGCATCGAGGTGCGGCGCGCCGGCGGGGTCGACGTGGCGCTCATCGGCCAGAACCTGCAGCGCGTGCACCGCGACGCGCAGGCCATCCGGCGCGACGACCGCGAACATTTCTTCCTCGTGTTCCAGGACCATGGCGGCGCGCTCATGTGCCAGGGCGCGCAGCAGATCGCGGTGCAGGCCGGCGACATCGTGCTGATCGATTCGGCGCGGCCCTCGGAGTTCGTCTACGACGGCGCCAGCTCGCAGCAGGTGTCGGTGCACCTGCCGCGCGCCGACATGCTCGCGCGCTTCGGCCCCACGCTGCAGGGCGGCGTGTGCGTGCGACGCGGCGACGCGCTGGGCTTCGCGATGCGCGCCATCCTCGCGCGCCTGCTCGACAGCGGGCAGTCCGACGACGCGCACCTGGTCGAGGCCTTTCTCGGCGTGTTCGGCTCGGTGCTGGTCGAGCGTGCGCGGCAGGCGCCGGCGCTGTTGTCGCGCAACGCTGGCGAGGGCGTGCTGCGCCGCGCGATGGACCACGTGGCGCTGCAGTTCCACGACCCGGCCTTCCACGCGGGCGAACTGGCGCGGCATCTCGGCGTGTCGCCGCGGCTGCTGCAGCGGGCCTTCGAGGCCTTGGGCGTCTCGCCGAGCCGCCACATCCTCGACACGCGGCTGGCGGCGGCGCGCGCCGCGCTCGATGCGGCGACCCGGCAGGGCGGCCCCGCGCCGGCCATTGCGGTGGTCGCCTACGACTGCGGCTTCAACGACCTGTCGTTCTTCTACCGCGAGTTCCGCAAGCGCTACGGCGTGCCGCCGGGACGCCTGGCGCTTGGACCCCTGACGCACTGACTGACGCCTGAGTCCATTCGCTGACGCCTGGCTCCAAGACGCCGGCCCCTGCTTTTCCTACAGTGACCCGGCGCGCCCGCCCTGCGGCGGCGCGCGCCAGCGTCAACCCAACCAGGACAAAGCAATGCAAGAGACAAGAATGACGATCGGCGGTCGCGCGGTGCCAGGCACGGCTTCCTTCGAAGTGCGCAACCCCGCCAACGGGCAGGTGATCGGCACCGCGCCGAACGGTTCGCGCGACGACCTCGCCGCCGCCGTGGCCGCCGCGCAGAAGGCCTTCACGAGCTGGTCGCGAAAGTCCGACGACGAACTGGCCGCCGCCTGCCGCGCCGTGACCGAGAAGATCGGCGCGCACGCCGAAGAGCTGGCGCGCCTGCTCACGCTGGAGCAGGGCAAGCCGCTCAATGGCCTGGGGTCGCGCTGGGAGCTGGGCGGCGCCGCGGCCTGGGCCGGCGCCACCGCGGCGCTGTCGCTGCCGCCGCGCGTGCTGCAGGACAACGCGCAGGGCCACGTCGAGATCTTCCGCAAGCCCGTGGGCGTGGTCGGCTCGATCACGCCGTGGAACTTCCCCGTGCTGATCGCCGTGTGGCACGTGCTGCCGGCGCTGCGCACGGGCAACACCGTCGTCATCAAGCCCTCGCCGTACACGCCGCTGGCCACGCTGCGCTTCGTGGAACTGCTCAACGAGGTGCTGCCCGAAGGCGTGGTCAACAGCGTGAGCTGCGACGACCGCACCTCCAACCTCGGCGCCGACATGGCGAGCGACCCGGTCATCCGCAAGATCGTGTTCACCGGCTCCTGCGCCACCGGCAAGAAGGTGATGCAGTCGGCCGCCAGCACCATGAAGCGGCTCACGCTCGAGCTCGGCGGCAACGACGCCGGCATCGTGCTGCCCGACGCCGACCCCAAGGCCATCGCCGAAGGCCTGTTCTGGGGCGCGTTCCTCAACAACGGCCAGACCTGCGCGGCCATGAAGCGGCTGTACGTGCACGCCAGCATCCACGACGAGGTGTGCGAGCACCTCGCGGCCTTTGCGAAGCAGGTGCCGATGGGCGACGGCATGGACGAGAAGAACGTGCTCGGCCCGGTGCAGAACCGCATGCAGTTCGACAAGGTCGCGCGGCTCGTGGCCGACGCGAAAAAGAAGGGCCAGGTGCTCACGGGCGGCGAACCGGGCGAGGGCCTGTTCTTCCCCGCGACGATCGTCGCGGGCCTGAAGAACGGCGATGCGCTGGTCGACGAAGAACAGTTCGGGCCCGCGCTGCCCGTCATCCGCTACACCGACGTCGAAGAGGCCATCCGCGCCGCCAACGACAGCGAGAACGGCCTCGGCGGTTCCGTGTGGTCCAAGAACATCGAGCACGCCAAGCGCATTGCCTCACGCCTGGAGTGCGGCTCGGTGTGGATCAACAAGCACGGCGCCATCCAGCCCAACGCGCCCTTCGGCGGCGTGAAGGCTTCAGGGCTCGGTGTGGAGTTCGCGGAAGAAGGGCTGAAGGAGTACACCGACGCGCAGGTGATCTTCTCCTGACGCGTTGCAGAGCGTGGCGTGCGCCACGCTCTGTTCAGGTGCGCAGCGCGGCGGTCAGTGCGCCGAGCAGCGCATCGGTCTCGACCAGGCTCGGCGAATGGATCGGCGCCGGCCACGTGCTGTGGATCGCGACCACGAGCCGCTCTTTCGGATGGATGTAGACCTGCTGGCCGAAGATGCCGAGCGCGGCGAACAGGCCGCCGTCGAGTTCGGGCAGCGCCTTCGCGCCGGTCGGGAAGGTCCACCACTGGTAGCCGTACCCCATCGGCTCGAAGCCCGCGAGCGTGCCGGGCGCGAGATGGCTGGCCGCGTCGACGCGCGTGGCATCGGCCACCCAGCCATCGGGCAGCACCTGCCGGCCGCCGGCCATACCGCCACCGAGCACGAACAGGCCGAAGCGCCCGAAGTCGCGCAGCGTGGCGTTCACGCCGCTGCCGGTGAACTCCTGCCCGTCGACCGCATCGAGCTGCCAGTAGGCGTCGGCCTCCATGCCGAAGGGCGCCCAGATCTTTTCCGAGAGGTAGTCGCTGATCGGCCGGCGGATCGCACTGGCCAGTATCTCGCCGACCAGGCAGGTCTCGCCGGTGCTGTAGTTGAAGCGCGTGCCAGCCGGTGCCACGCGCGGGCGCTGCGCCATGAACTTCAGCACCGCACCCTTTTCGCGCGTGAGCTGCACGCGCATCAGCTGGCGCCGGTCGGAGCCGGCGTCGAGGTAGTCCTCGTTCCAGGCCACGCCCGAGCTCATCTGCAGCACCTGCTTCACCGTCACGTCGTCATACGCCGAGCCATTCAATGCGGGCAGGTAGCGCACCACCGGGTCGTCGAGGCTGGCGATGTGGCCATCTTTCACAGCCGCGCCGACCAGCGTGGAGGTCAGCGATTTCGCGACCGAGAACGACAGCCACTTCGTCGCCGCGTCGTTGCCCATGGCGTAGCGCTCGAGCACGACATGGCCGTCCTTGATCACCAGCAGGCCGGCCGTGTGGTTGCGCGCCATGAAGCCATCGATGCCGAAGCGCTGCGCATCGACCGGCGTGCCCTCGGGCAGCGGATGCACCTGCGTGCCGCGCCGGATCGCGCGCGTCGCGTAGAGCCGGTCCATCTGGCGGTAGGTCGGGGCCTGTAGCGCGGGCGCCAGCGTCATCAGGTCTTCGTAGCGGCCGATGGCCTCGTTGTTTGCGGCGGTCATTTCGTGGGCCGGTTCAGCCCCAGCGTCGGCGTCTCGTCGAAGAAGTTCCAGGGCTTGAGCAGCGCATGCACCCACTCGGTGGGCATGATCGGCCACTCTTCGGCGCGCGCGACGTGCGTGGTGCCGGTGGTGAGCCACACCACGTTGTCGGTGTTCACGATCTCCTGGTTGTCGGCCGTGAACTGGCCCAGCCCCGTGTCCTTGTTGGAGCGGTTCGGGTACTTGCCTTCGGGGAACAGCTCTTCGGGGTCGTAGCGCGTCACCCACAGTTGGCGGTCCATGAAGCTCAGGCGGTGGTTGATCCACTCGTCCTTCGCGAAGTTGGCGCCCTTGGCAATCGGGTGCGTGCCGCCCGCGTACGGAATGAGCTGGTACGACACCGGGTTGCCGACCTTGTTGTTCTTCGCCGGGTTGCTCAGCAGGCGGATGGTCGAGGGGTCGAACTTCTGCGCCGCCTCCTGCTCGGTGCGCACCGTGCGCTGCACCGTCTGCATGGTGCTGGTGCGCGGGCCGCCGCGCGTGTTGGGCAGCACCACCGGGTCGACTTCGGTGAGCGTGTTCTGCTCGCCGTCCACATCGAGGTCGAGGCGGAAGTTGTAGATGTGCTGGTGCGTGGTGCCGACGATGTGGTGGTCCAGCAGCGTGCCGTAGCGCGTGTCCTCTGCGGCCGTCGGGTCCTGCATGGTGCGCGACTTCACGCCCTTCACGGCCTCGATGCCGGTGGCGCCGGCGTGGATGCCGATGGTGCCGTTCTCGGCGAACACCCAGTCGAACAGGTAGTCGTAGTTGCCCACCGTGCTGATCCAGCGCACCACCAGCTCGCGCCGCTCGGTGCTGATGTTGGGCTTGCCCATCTCCTGGTGCTTGAACTCGGGGTCGGCATAGCGCTCGAAGACGGCGATGGCGCGCGGCACCTTGGTGGGCGCGCCGGTGTAGTCGGCCAGCGTGGCATCCAGCAGCACGGCGTTCTGCGGCGCGTCCTTGTTCGGCTCGATGGGCGAGGTGAGCGTGCCCATGCCGTACTCGCCCGAGTCGAGATACGCCTTGAAGTACCAGCCGGTGTCGGGGTCGCCGTAGGGCACGATCATGCCGCCCAGCGAGCCTTCGTACATCACCTTGCGTTTCGTGCCCTTGTCGTTGTAGGTGACGGTGGACAGCACCAGGCCCACGCGCGAGTCGAGCCGCACGTGGAAGTCCCAGTTGCGCCAGTGCATCGTGTGGCCGGTGATCGTGTAGTTCTTGCCCTCGGGCTCGGTGATCTCCAGCGGCTTGGGCGCGGGCGTGGCCGCGCGGTCGCGCCCGTCGTAGGGTGTGGGCTTGAGCGGCACGGGCACCAGGCCGCCGTCCTCGATCTTGATGACCTTCTTCTGCTCCAGGTCGACCACCGCCACCAGGCCCTCGATGGGGTGGGCCCAGTAGTTGCCGTCGCCCACGTCCAGGTAGCTCACCACCTTCAGCAGGCGGTCTTCCTGGCGCAGCGAATCCTTGCCGTCGAAGTAGCCCACGGTGAGCGGCGTGGCCACCACCTTCTTCACGTCGGCGATGCCGCGCGTGGCGAGGGCCTTGGCGTAGTCGGGGCTGGCCTCGATGGCGCTCTGCACGGTGGCGAAGTCGTCCAGCAGCACCATGCCGTGCGCGCCCTCGATCGGCTTCCACGCGGTGAGCGTGCGCGCCGCGAGATCGACCGTGCCCTCGATGACCTTCTTGCCGTCCAGCGCCACGAACGCCGCCTGGCGCGGCGCGCGCACGGGCTGGCCGGTGAGCGCGAAGTTCCAGACCTCGTCCTTGGGCGGGCGCTTCACGCTGATCTCGGTGAAGCGCAGGCCGGCCTTGTGGCGCCCCGAGGCCTTCAGCACCTCGAGCGTGGCCTGGATCTCGGCCTCGGTCAGCGGGTTCAGCGGGTTGGGCACGCGCTCGACCACGAAGGTCTTGTCCAGGCTGGACTGGAACACCTGGTTCACGAAATCGTGCGGCACGTAGGCCGCGCCCTTGCGCATGACCACGGGCACGTCGAGCTGCATCGGCTGGCCGTTGACCAGCGCCGTCTTCGAGCCGGGCTTCAGGCGCACCAGCGTGCCGTTGCGCGCCACGGTGAACACGTTGGCAAAGCTGTCCCAGCGCAGCGTGCCGCCGAAGTCTTCCACCGTCTTCTTCAGCGGCACCATGTGGGCCGCGCCGCCGTGGGCCCGGGCCGGCTCAGTGCTCAGGGTGCCGAGGGCGAGCGCCAGGGCAGAGGCCAGGGCGGTGCCCAGGAGACGCCGTGCGGCGCCGCGGCCGGGCGTTCGGTGGTAGCTGCTGCGCATGGCTGCATCCTTCTTCGCGTGTTGTGGTGGACAACCGCGAAGGTAAGAGCGCCGCCGGCGCGGGCGTTATCAAGATTTGGCAAACCACCGCGCGCGCGTGGCGGACGGCAGCTCGCCGAACAGGCGCGCGTAGTCGATGGCAAAGCGCGACAGGTGCCAGAAGCCCCAGCGCGCGGCGATGTCGCCGATGGTGTCGTCGCGGCAGGCCTGCATCTCGCAGCGCACGCGGTTCAGGCGCATCACGCGCAGGTAGGTGACGGGGCTCAGGTGCAGCACGTCCTCGAAGGCGTACTGCAGCGAGCGGCGCGACACGCCCGTGGCCGCGCACAGGTCGGGCACGCTGATGGGCTCGTCGGCGTGCGCCTGCATGTACTCGCGCGCCTTGGCCACGATGTGGCGGCGCGCCGCCGTGCTGGCGGGCAGCCGGGCCTCGAAGGCCTTCGACCCCATGCACTGCAGCACCGCGTCGGCCAGCGACAGCGACAGCATGTGGCGCGCGGCCGGCTGTTCGAGCTGCGCGAGGTTGTCGCGCGCCAGCGACAGGGCGGCGCCCAGCAGGCGGGTGAAGGCGGTTTCGTCGAAGCCGGGGTGCTGCACCGGCGCGGGCGCCGGCATGCGCAGTTCGAAGTCGGGGCCGAACAGGGTGGTGGCCAGCTTGGCCAGCGGTTCGGTGTCGACGCACACGGCCATCAGGTCCATGCCGGCGCCGGCCAGCAGCTCGAACTCGCCCCGCGGCGGCAGCGCGCTGAGCTGGCGCCCGCCCAGGTCGTGGCCGCAGTACCAGCTGCCCGGGGCGGCCGTCTCGGTGAGCGCGAAGGCGATGGCGCCGGGGCGGCCCCGGCCGCGCTGCAGCACGGTCTGGTTGGCGCGCTCGTGGAAGACCTGCACGAAGTCCAGGTGCAGGTCTTCGGCCAGCCCCTCGAAGCGGCCGTTGGACAGCTGCTCGTAGTGCTGGTCCCAGGCGCCCACGCCCGAGGCCTGCGCCTGGGCTTCGGCGGTGAGTTGTCGGCTGAAGTGAAGAAGCTCGGTCATGGTGCGCGCTGGCGCAGTTGCCATCGCGCAGCCGATGAGCAGAAACCGTGCCTGTCACGGCGCAGTGTGTGGGAAGCGCCGCCGGCCGACCATGTTGCTTACCCTTGGTCAGGGCCGCTCAGGCGTTCATTCGAGCGTCAGGCCGATGTCCTTCACCAGCGCGCCCCAGTCGCGCAGGTCGCTGCGGATCGTGGCGGTGAACTGCTCGGGCGTGTTTTGCGGCAGGTCGTTGAAGTTCAGCTCGTACATGCGGCGCACCACCGCGGGGTCGCGCAGCACCTGGTTCACGGCCTCGTTGAGCTTCTTCACGACGGCGGGCGGCGTCTTGGCCGGCGCCAGCAGGCCGTACCAGGCGTAGGTGGTGAAGGGGTAGCCGCTCTCGGTCATGGTCGGCACGTCGGGCAGCATCGGGATGCGCGAGGGTCCGCTGTTGGCCAGCGCGCGGATGCGCCCGGCGCGCACGATCTCCACGGTCGAGGAGATGTCGGCGAAGGCCGCATCGACCTGGCCGCCCACGAGGTCCTGCACGCAGGGGCCGCTGCCCTTGTAGGGCACGTGCGTCATCACGAGGCCGGCCTGCTTCTTCAGGCTTTCCATCGCCAGGTGGCCGCCCGAGCCGTTGCCCCACGAGCAGTAGCTGAGCTTGTCGGGGCGCGCCTTGGCGTAGGCGACGAACTCCTGGATGGTCTTCACCGGCAGGTCCTTGCGCACCAGCAGCAGGTTGCCGCCGCGCCCGACCTGGGCGACGGGCATGAAGTCCTTCAGCGGGTCGTAGGGCAGCTTCTTGTAGAGGCTGGGGTTCACCACCATCGTCGCGGCGTAGGTGAACAGCAGCCGGTAGCCGTCGGGCGTGGAACGCGCCACCACCTCGCTGCCGAGGATGCCGTTGGCGCCCGGGCGGTTGTCGACCACGAAGGGCTGCTTCAGGATCTTGCCGAGGCCGTCGCCGATCAGCCGCGCGATGGTGTCGGTGCCGCCGGCCGCCGCGGTGGGCACTACCAGCGTCACGGGCTTGTCGGGGTAGCTGTCGGTCTGTTGTGCGTGGCTGGCCGTTGCCAGTGCGGCCAGGGAACAGGCGGCCAGCATGCGCAGGCCGAAGCGGAATGGTGTTGTCGTTGTCATGGTCCGTGTCTCCGATGGAAAGGCTTCAGCGGATGCCGAAGCGCGCCTGCGTGCCTTGTTCGATCATGTCCGCGCCCACGCGATACAGGTTGCGCGAGACGTAACTGGGCACTTCGCGTGCCCGCTCGCGCAGCCATTCGGCCTTGAGCGAGCGCGCCTCGGCGATCTCGGTGGCCTCGCCCTCGGCGGTGGCCAGCAGGTCGATCACGTGCAGCGCGAGCTGCCACTGCCTGCCTGCGGCCAGCGTGCGTGCCTGGTCGATCACGCCGCGCTTGTCGGTGATGGCATCGGCCACCGCGCGGCCGATGGCCTCGGGCGCGGCCGGGTGCAGCGAGGTCGGGTTGCGGTCCCACCAGCCGTTCTCCGAGCGGTAGATGTCGCGCACGATGTAGCCCGGGTCGCCGTAGGTGGGCTTCATCCACTCGACCGCGAACAGTTCGTCGGGAAAGCGGATGCGCGCCAGGATGTCGCGCTCGTTGAGCCCCTCGTTCATGAGCCGCACCACCTCCGCGCGCACCCAGCGCAGCGCGCGGGCCGTGTGCACGAGCACGTGCTGCACCTGGTCTTCGCCCTCGAGCGTGGCGCCGAATTCGCGCACCGCCTTGCGCGGCTTCAACGCCGCCAGCGCCTCCAGCGTGTCGGCCCAGCGCACCGTGTCGCGCATCGTGCGAAAGGGCGTGCCGATGTTGGGAATCGAATCGATCAGCGCCGCGCCGCCGTACAGCACGCGCTGCGCCGGGCTCCACAGCGCGATCGCGTCGTCGGTTTCCGAGGGCGCCCAGCGCAGCTCGATGCGGCGCTCGCCGCTGCCGATCTGCAGCACGTCGTCGAAGGTCTCGGTGGGCGGGTGCGTCACCAGCCGGTGGTCGAAGAAGCCGGCGGGGCGGTTGAACTGGATCTCGGCCATGCGGTGCTGCAGGGCCAGAGTCTCGCGGTAGCGCGCCAGGCGGCGCGGCACGTTGCGGTGCGCAATGATGCGCGGCGGCGCATCGCCGCGCGCGGCGGCATGGGCCAGCCACATCGGCACGCCGGCGTTGTAGCCGATGTGGCCGTGGCTGAAGCACAGCGCATGCACCGGCGCGTCGCTGAGCTGGCGCAGCGCGTCGATCATGCCCTGCGTCACCGAGCCGCCCGGGCCGGCGTCGATCACGACCAGGCCCACGTTGGTCTCGGCCACGAACGATTGGCCCTGCCCGCGCAGGATGTGCAGGCCCGGCGCGACGGTCTCGGTGCCCGTGCCGACGATGAGGAAAGGTTTTTCTTCTTCTGTGGCCTGGGGTTTTTCAGCGGTGGCGCTCATGCGGAATCCTTGGTGACGGTGAGGGGCGGCAGCTGGTAGCGGCCGTCGAGCAGGTCGGCGCGCGGCACGTAGGCGCGCAGGCACAGGTAGAAGCTGCCTTGGGGGGCCGGCAGCCAGTTGGCGAATGCGGCCTCGCCTTCAGGGCGCGCATGCTGGATGTGCAGCGTGAGCCCGCCGTCCGCGTCGCGCCGCAACCCCGGCGTGCGGTCGCCGATGGCGTAGCGGTCGATCGGGTTGTCGACCAGCATGTAGTCGCGCGTGTCGTACATCGTGAGCGACCAGAAGGCGTCGACCGGCGGCAGCGCGTCGGGCGCGAAGCGCAGCGTGTAGCAGCGCTGGCCGGTGAGTGCTTCGCCGGTGGCGTCGTGCCAGGCCATCGGGTAGGTGGCCTCGCGGCTTTCGAGCATGCCGATATACTTGAGCGCGATCAGCGCGCGCGCCAGGTGGTCGTCGCCGAAGGAACCTTCCACCAGCGGCATCTGCACCCAGCCCGAGGCCGTGGTGCGGCCCGACTGCGCCTCGCGCAGCCGGGGCAGCACGGTGTCGAGCGCGGCCTGCAGCGCGGCGCGCTGGCCGTCGTCGAGTGGGCCTGCATCGGCCCCGATCCCCAGCGCCGCATAGCGCGCGAGCCGCGCCGCATCGCCGGCCGGCGGTGCGTTGTCGCGCAGCGCCGCATTCACCTGCGCGGCGAAGTGCTCGGCGGTGAGTGGCGCCTTCGGATCGCAGCCCGGGTCGAAGGCGCGCGGCGCCGAGCGGCGGCCGGCCTCCCAGTCGGCCAGCGTGCGCACGAGAAAGCCGTCCTGCAGCGCATTGACGGCGGGCACGTCCTGCGGGCCGTCGACCAGCAGGCGGCCGATGATCCACAGCCAGCGCGTGGGCGCTTCGATGCGCGCGCCCGGCGCGTCGAAGGCGGCGGGCAGCGTGCCGCGCCATCCCGGCGGCGTGACCACGAAGGCGCGTGCCGCCGTGCCCGTGAGGCGCTGCCCGAGGTGGGCGAAGGGGTTGGTGAAGAAGTCGAGCAGGCCCAGCACGTAGTAGCGCCCGGCCGTGTCGGGCACGTCGATCACGAGCGGGCCCTCGCCCAGGTCGAGCCAGGCGTTGGTGTAGAGCGTGTCGTTGTTCGGCGTGACGACGCGGCTCTTGCCCGCGCCCAGCAGCTGGCGCGCGTGCGTGAACACGTTGCACCAGCGCAGCGGCTTGGGCGCCTCGCCGGCGGCGTCGATGCGCTGCGGCGAGGTGGCTGCGCGCATGCGGCACATCTCGTACAGCGGGTAGGCGTAGACCACGGCCTCTTCGGCCAGGGCGTGAAGGGTGTCGGTGTGCGGCTGCATCGCGCTCAGCCCTGTTGTGCCTGCAGCGCCGGGATGCGCCAGCCCTGCACGCCCTCGCGCGGGTAGTACATGCGCAGGATCAGGTAGAAGCGCCCGGCCGGCGCGGGCAGCCAGTTGGCCGCATCGGCGGGGCGCGCGTGGCTCACCACCAGTTCGAGGCTGCCGTCGGCGTTGCGCTTCAGGCCGGGCGTGCGGTCGCCGATGGCGTGGCGGCGGATGTCGTTGGGGTAGAGGAAGCGGTCGCTGTCGTACAGCGTGACCGACCAGAAGGCGTCCGCGGGCGGCAGGTCGCCGGCCTCGAAGCGCATCGTGTAGCGGCGCTGGCCGTCCAGCGGTTCCTGCGTGGCGTCGTGGTGCGCGGCGGCGTACACCGCCTCGCTCGTGGCCAGCGCGCCCAGGCCCAGGTAGGCGGTGCGTGCGCGGCCGAGGAACTCGTTGCCGTAGCGGCCGGTGGCCGGCGTCATCGACCAGGGCTTGGGCCGGCGGTTGCGGCCCACGGCGCCGACCAGCTGCACGCCCTCGGCGAAGCCTTCGATCAGGCCTTCGCGCAGCGGTGCTTCCAGCGCGTCCCACGAGAACGCGGCATTCGCCAGCAGCCCGCCCTGGCCGAACCACGCGACGAGCGCGCGGTCTTCCACGCGGCCCGGCGCTTCGGCCAGCGCATGGCACACGTTGGTGAAGAAGCGCGGCGCCACTTCTGCAGCGGGCTCGCCGTGCTCGAAGGCGGCGGCCATGGCGTCTTCGTGCGGGCCTGCCCACTGTTCGATGGCGGCCGGGCGGCCTTGCAGCACGGTGCCGGGCGCGGGCTTCAGTTGGATCTCCGACTGCAGCGCGCGCGCGGCCGGCCAGTCGCTTTCATCACCCACCAGGATGCGGCCGATGAGCCAGACCAGATCGGTCGGGCAGCGCACCACGCGGTGGCCGGCGAGCGATTCCGGCACGGTGCCGCCGGGGCCCACGAGCACCACGGTCTCGCCCTCGGGGTTGCAGTTGCGCGGGCCCAGGTTCTCGAAGTTCTCGGTGTAGGCGTCGTACAGCGGCAGCACGAAGTAGCGCCCCGGGTGGCGCGCCGACGCGGGCACGGTGAGCAGCATCGGCCCGTGCGCCAGGTGCAGCCAGGCCATGGTGTAGAGCAGGTCGTTGGCGGGCGTGACCACGTCGCGGTCTTCATGGGTGGACGGGCGCGGCGCGTGGTGCAGCGTGTTCAGCGGCGCGCGCACGTCGGAGCCGGCCGAGGCGCCGCTGCGGCGTTCGGCGCGCGGCGCGGTCTGCATGGCGCAGGTGCGGTAGGTCTCGGTGAGCGGATAGCCGTAGACGAAGGCGGCCAGGCCGATGGAGCGGGCGAGCGCCTTTCGGGCGGCGGCGATGTCGGGCACGGGAGCGGGAGCGTTCATGGGAAAGACCTCGGGGTTCGAAAAAAAGGGGAGGGGGAAGGCGGTTCAGTCGAGCTTCACGCCCGTGGCCTGCGTGAGCTTCAGCGTCACGGGCAGGAAGGCCTTGTAGGCCGCGGCGGCCTCGGGCGGCAGGTTGCCCACGGGCTCGGCGCCGAGCTCCTCGATGCGCCGGCTCACCTCGGGCTGGCGCACCACCGCGCTGACCTCGCGGCCCAGGCGCTCGACGATGGCGTCGGGCGTCTTGGCCGGCGCCATCAGCGAGGTCGGGCCGGTCATGGCGTAGACCTCGTCGGCATAGCCCTGCTCGGCGAAGGTGGGCACGTCGGGCAGCGCGCGGGCGCGCCGGGGGCCGGCCACGGCCAGCGGGCGCAGCTTGCCGGCCTTGATGTACGGCTGCAGCGTGGTGACCGAGCCCACGGTCATCTGGATCACGCCGCCGATCAGGTCGATCGCCATCGGGCTCTCGCCCTTGTAGGGCACGTGCATCGTCTGCAGGCCGTAGGCCTTGTCCATGTAGACCTGCACCTGGTGCGGCTGCGTGCCCGGGCCCCACGAGCCCATCGAGTACTTGCCGGGCGCGGCCTTGGCGGCGGCGATCAGGCTCTTGAAGTCGGTCGCCGGCACCGAAGGGTGCACCGCCAGCACGGTGCGCGTGGTGGCGATGTCCGACACCATGCGCAGGTCGGTGCGCGGGTCGTAGGGCAGCTTGCTGTAGAGCACCAGGTTCGCCGTGACGGGGCCCGGCACCGTGAGCAGCAGCGTGTGGCCGTCGGGTGGGCTCTTGGCGACGTAGTCGGTGCCGATGATCCCGCCCGCGCCGCTGCGGTTCTCGACCACCACCGGCTGGCCCAGCCGCTTGGACAGGCCCTCGGCCACGAGCCGCGCGAGGATGTCGGTCGAGCCGCCCGCCTGGTACTGCACGATGATGCGCACGGGCTTGGAGGGGAAGGGCGCCTCCGTGGCTGCCGCCGCGCCGGCCGCGAGCACCAGTGCCGCGCCCGCGCCGAGTGCGCGCCCGAGTCCGTTCTTCGATGTCGTCATGCGATGTCTCCGGTGGTTGTTGTCGTTCTTCAGCGTGCGCGGCCGACGACCAGCGCGTCGACCGCCACGCAGCCGCCCTCGGCCTGCGGGCGCGCGATCAGCGGGTTGATCTCGGCGCTGTCGAGCGAGTCGCCCGCGCGCTGCGCGAAGTCGGCGAGCGCGCACAGCGCGTCGGCGATCGAATCGAGGTCGACCGGAGGCCGCCCGCGTGCGCCGTTCAGGATCGCGAAGGCGCGCAGCTCGCGCACCATGGCCAGCGCGTCGTCGCGTGTGATCGGCAGCGCGCGCAGCGACACGTCGCGCAGCGTCTCGACGTGGATGCCGCCCAGGCCGAACATCAGCACCGGCCCGAACACCGGGTCGCGGTGCAC
>Ga0055536_1000862_pt1 | contig 19785 bp, 16 predicted proteins | sample AraplaCvi_mLB_r2_FD_55037 | JGI IMG/M metagenome (GOLD analysis project Ga0055536, IMG submission 55037) | Arabidopsis root microbial communities from North Carolina, USA - plate scrape MF_Cvi_mLB_r2 | ecosystem: Host-associated > Plants > Roots > Endosphere | place: USA: North Carolina...
TTTTACGGCGAATCGCCAGACGAAGGACGAACGGAAAGCGCGATTCACAGGGAGTGGACAATGACAACGCACCTCAGACTTCTTTTGGCGAGCGCCGGTTTCGCGGCGATGGCCATGGCGTCTCCCGTGTTCGCGCAGGAAGCCGATACGGCTCAGGATGAAGCGCAGCAGAACGACGGCGGCGGCCTCGGCGACATCATTGTGACCGCGACGAAGCGCGGTTCGGCGCAGAATGTGCAAGATGTTCCCATCGCGATCACCGCATTCGGGTCGAACGAACTCGACAGCATTCACGCGCGTTCGATTTCCAGCGTCAGCTACGCCGTTCCCAACGCTTCGCTTGAAAGCGTCGGGACGACGCCGGGCTATGCGAATTTCTCGATCCGCGGCCTCGGCATCAANAGCTCGATTCCCTCGATCGACCCGACCGTCGGCGTGTTCGTCGACGGCGTCTATCTGGGCGTCAGCGCTGGCGTGCTCTTCGANACCTTCGATCTTGAAGGGGTCGAGATCCTGCGCGGCCCGCAGGGCCTGCTGTTCGGCCGCAACGTTACCGGCGGCGCGGTCCTCCTGCGCACCACCACCCCGTCGAACCGCTTCCGCCTCGATGCAAAGGCCGCACTCTCGACCGGCCTTGAAAAGCGGGCGAGCATCTCGGTGTCGGGCCCGCTTGCCGGCGATGTGCTCAGCGGCAAGGTTGCTGTCTATTACAACGACGACGACGGCTGGTTCCGCAACGANTTCGACGGCAAGAAGATCGGCGGCAGCGAAACGCTGATCATGCGCTCGGCGCTTCGCCTCCAGCCGAACGACAGCTTTGACCTGGTCCTGCGTTACGAGCACGGCCGCATCCGCGGCGACGGTCCTGCAGTCACGAACCACGGCCTCTATCCGCGCGACAGCTTCCGCGTGAATCAGAACTACGCCGGCTTCGTNAAAACCGACTGGGATCAAGGCATCGCCGAACTCAACATCGACACCGCATTCGGTGACGGCAAGATCACCAATATCGCCGCCGTCCGCGCGCTCAGCAACGATTCGGGTGCCGACGTCGACGGTTCGCCCGCGACCAATCTCCACTCGCGCAACAACATCCACCAGTGGCAGTTCAGCAACGAACTGCGCTACGCGGGCACCTTCGGCGCGTTCGACGTCACNACGGGTCTCTTCTATTTCAATCAGGACATCAATTACGCCGAACAGCGCCTGCTGTCGGGCGGCGCGCTGACCGTATCGGGTGGCGGCCGTCAGAAGCAGCGCACCGGCGGCATCTTTGCGACCGTCGACTGGCGCCTTACCGAACAACTGACCTTCAGCGTCGGCGCGCGCTATTCGGCTGAGGAAAAGGAAGTGCAGGTCCGCTCGATCGGCGTCGGCGGCTGTAATCTCGACACGCTTCGCTGCAGCTACGACTTCAATGACAAGGACAGCTGGGACGGCTTCACGCCGCGCATCGGGGTCCAGTTCAAGCCCAGCGACGATACCCTGCTCTATGCGTCGTTTGCCAAGGGTTTCCGNAGCGGCGGATATAATTTCCGCAACCTCAACCCCAATGTCGATCCGGGCCCGTTCGACCAGGAAAAGCAGGACGCCTATGAAATCGGCCTGAAACAGGAATTCGGCGGCTTCGCGCGCGTCAACATCGCGGGCTTCTACAGCCGCATCAACGGCACACAGCGCGAATTCCAAGCGCCCTTCGCACCCTTCGGCAACTTCCAGATCATCACCAACGCGGCCGATGTGTCGATCAAGGGGATCGAGGGCGAACTGCTGGTAAAGCCGGTTTCCGGCCTGACCATCGCCGGCCAGTTCGGCTACACCAAGGGCAAATATGAGGACATCCTTTTCGACCTCAACGCCGATGGCGTCATCAACGACCGCGACTATTCGCTGAAACTGCCGCGCCTGTCGCCGTGGAGCTATGGCGGATCGATCACCTATGCGACCCGCGTCGGTGGCGATTTCGATGTCGAAGGCCGCGTCGGTGCGAACTATCGCGATGCCGCTTTCTACAACGATCAGAACACCGGCCTGCTCCGTGCGGCAACGATGGTCGACGCCAGCCTTGCCGTTACGCATGGCCGGGTGAAGGTGTCCGTTTACGGAAACAACCTCCTCAACGAGGCGACGTTCGGGACCGAGGCGCCGCTGCCCTTCTTCGCCGGATCGACCTTCTCCCCGCTCAACAAGGGCCGGGTCTACGGCGTCGAAGTCGGATACAAATTCTAACCTCTCTCCCACTGGAGCCCGCCAAAAAGCGGGCTCCATTTTTATGGGGCTCTCCATGACCAAATCACTCGAGGGGCGCGTCGCGCTCGTCACCGGCGCATCGCGCGGCCTCGGCCGCGACATCGCGCTCAAGCTTGCCGGCAACGGCGCATCCGTCGCGCTGCTTGATCGTAAGGCCCATTGGGCTGAAGATCTGGCCCAGCAGATCGCGGCCGACGGCGGCAAGGCCGTCGCGCTCGGCTGCGACGTGTCGGATGGCGCCGCGCTGCACGACGCGTTCGACACCGCCGCGACCGAGCTTGGCGGCATCGACATTGTCGTCAACAACGCGATGTGGACCAAATATTCGCCGATCGAGAGCATAGACGCAGAAAGCCTCGATCGCATGCTCGGCGTCGGCATCGCCGGCATCATCTGGGGCACGCAGGCTGCGGCGAAGCATATGCGCACGCGCGGCGCCGGGTCGATCATCAACATCGCATCGGTATCGGCGCACGTCGGACTGCCCAACGCGATGGTCTATTGCGGCATCAAGGCGGCGGTCGAAGGGATGACGCGGTCGTCGGCGATCGAACTCGCGCCGTCGGCCATCCGAGTCAACGCCGTTGCTCCGTCGACCGTTGCGACCGAAGGTGTCCGCGCGATGTTGGACGATGCGACCTTCGAGGCGCGCGTCGCCAGCACCCCGCTCGGCCGACTGGGCGAAACCTCGGACATTGCCGAGGCGGTGCTCTTCTTCGCCGACAGCGACCGGTCGGGCTTTGTGACGGGTCAGTCTCTGCTTGTCGACGGCGGCATCTCGATCGCCCTTCGCTGACCGCTCAGCGATAAATACCTTCCGCGATCCCGGGGACGTCGAGCCCCCGGATCGCGGTGATCCGCCCCGCATCGGGATGATTGGCGACCAGCCGATGCCCCGAATTGGCGATGCTCGTTAGATAGAGCGTATCCATCTCCTCCCCGCCGAACGCGGGACACGAAGGATAGGGCAGCGGCACGGGGATCGACCGCAGCAGCGTCCCGTCGGGCGAATAGCAACCGACCGCTTGCGCGAGCACCAGCGCAACCCAGATTCGCCCGTTGGCATCGACGGTCGCGCCATCGGCCCCCGATCCGCCGTTCACCTGACAATCGACCAGATCATGGCGCTTGCCGATCGCTCCCGTCTCCTGGTCATAGGCATAGCGGCGAAGCTTGCCGTCGAGGCTGTCCGCAAAATAGAGCGTATCGCCGGTCGGCGAAAAACAGATGGCATTGCCGATCCCGATTCCGCTCTCGATCTGCTCGGTCGCACCGTCGGCGTCGAGCCGGAACAGCCCGCCCGCGCCCAGCGCATCACCCGTTCGCATCGACGCACATAGAAAACGCCCGGCACGGTCGGCCTTGCCGTCGTTCAGCCGCGTCCCCCCCGCCATCGCGGGGCGCGCCACCGGCGACACCTGCCCGCTGCCCGTGTCGAAACGATAAAAGCCATCTGCCATCGCAACGATCAGGCCCTCCGACGCCAATCCGATGCTGCCGATGGGCTGATCGAGCGTCCATTCGGCCTGCTTGCGGCCTTCGGCGTCGCTGGAATGAAGGCGCCCTGCCGAGGAATCGACCCACCAAAGCCGGCCGCTCCGATGATCCCATAGCGGACTTTCGCCTAGGCCGGCGACGCCAGCATCAAGCAGTTCGATTTCGACAGGCATAGAATCTCCCTTTCGCCGTCACGATAGACGTCGGCGCGGTACCCACAGCGCGTCGTACGCGGCGGGCTCCCATTATTCCGGATGAAATGCTTATTCGGCGGCGATCGCGTATTCGTCGATATCGTCGTCGCCGGCCGGCCGCTGATCCTGCGGAAAACGCACATGATACTCGGCGATCGTCTCGCGCATCATTTCCACATATTCGGCGCGGCGCGGCGACAACCGCTCGGTCGTACCGCCGATGCCAAGAACGAGCGGAATTCCGTGAATGCTATTGCCAAGGGGCATCGCTATCGATGCAATCCCCGGCACCGGATGTTCGGGCCAGTAACAATAGCCGGTGTGGCGGATCCAGCGAATCCGGCTCATCACGTCATCCAGCGTGATCGCTTTGTCGGGATTGAGCTCATAATAGTTCGAATATCGATAGATTTTATCGATCTCGCGGTCGCGCATCCGGCTCATCAGCGCCATCCCCGCCGTCGCATCCAGCATCAGCCGCATCTCGCCCGGATTGGGGGGACGCTTGTGCGGATGATCGGGCAGGCGCATTGCCACATATTGGATGAACAGGTCGTTCTGCGTCGCCAGTACGATCGTTTCCTCGGTTTTGCGAAACAACTCGTCGATCAGCCAGTTATAACCGCTACCGAAAGCGACATGGCCATAGAGCCAGCTGCCGAGCGAGGCGACCTGCAAGGTCGGCAGATAGGTGCGCGTCTTGCGATTGTAGTTGAGATACCCTTCGATCACCATGCTCTTAAGCAGGTTCGTCGTGCTGGACTGCGGATATCCGAGCGCCGAATATATCTCGTTAAGCCGCAATGGCTCCCGCCGATCACGGAACAGCTCCAGGACCTCGAACGTACGCGAGGCCGATTTGACGGGTTTTCTCTTCATCTCTCCATCCCAACAACGAGAAGGCGTCATCGCCTTGAACGGTCGGTCCAATCGCCGTCCTGCGACGGTCTCTGATGAAGACATGATAACTTCAAAGACCGCCAAGCGGCCAAAACCGCGGGTTTGGCGGCCCATATCACATATGTGATTTCTGTGCGACCCTCAGGCGTGCGCCATTGCTGCCGTCAAATGCGCCGATATCCGCTCGCCCCAAGCATGCCGAAGTCGCGGCGGACCGTCATGGCCCATCGTCTCGTCGACCTCGATCACAGCGCCTGGGATCGCTTCAGCGGTCTCGAAGGCGCGTTCCAACGGGATCACCTTGTCATGGCGGCCGTGCAGGATCAGCGCGGGAACGCGAATGGCGCGGATCGCCGCGCGCAGGTCCGGAGCGGCAAGGCTTGCTGCGAAATGGCGCGCGGTGCCGCCGGGATGGATACCGTGCCGCCAGGCCGTTCGCGCCTCCTCNGCGATGCGTTCCGCGTCGAAATCCTCCGCCATNCCGTTCACCTGTGCAACGGCGAGCTGGCGCGCGACATAAGCGTCTTCATCGGGAACATTCTCGGCCATCAGCCGGTCGAGCGCTGCATCGGGGACCGCATCGGCCATCGACCGGCTCATCGCCATAACGAGCGCCAGGCTCAGCACGCGTTCGGGGTGCCGAACCGCAAGCTGCTGCGCGACGAGACCGCCGATCGACCGCCCGACAAAATGCGCCGCCATGACGCCCTCGGCGTCCATCACCGCCAGCACATCCGCGGCCATGTCGCCGATACTATAGGGCGGTCTCGCGTCGCCGGTGTCCAGCGCGGCGGCCTTGATCGCTTGAAGGTCNGGAATCGTGCCGGTCATCGCGGTCGAATGGCCGGTATCGCGACTGTCGATGCGGATCGGCACGAGGCCCGCCGTCACGATCGGNGCGCAAAAGCCATAGTCGAAATCGGTCGATGGACGCCCTGCTCCGGCGAGCAGGATCACGACCGGCCCGTTCCCNGCCGCCATGCGCTGATAATGGACGCGAACAGGGCCGTTATTCGCATAGGCCATGTGGGTATCTCCTCGCCGGCCTGTCTGCTCGGTGCGCGCGTCCGGTGCGAGCGCGATACGCTGGGCNTGCAACATATCAGCATAGGGATAATCGCCCTGCCCGGCTGCCTCGCACCTAACGTCCGCAAAACTCCCGCCTAAGGTGGCTGCCGTAAAAGACGGGCGACGTGCCCGGCATGGAGAGGCAAATGACCGGCGACACCATCCCCCACCCCAGCGACGGCCAGCAAAAACGGATGCCCTATGGCGCGCTGTCGTTGCTGATGATCGTCTACGCCTTCAACATGCTCGACCGGCAAATCGTGACGATCCTCGTCGAGCCGATGAAGGCCGACCTCAACCTTGCCGACTGGCAGATCGGGATGATCAGCGGCCTTGCCTTCGCGCTCTTCTATACTCTGCTCGGCATCCCGCTTGCGCGCATCGCCGACCGTGGCAACCGCGTCGGTATGATCGCCGTCGCGCTGTTCGTTTGGAGCGGCTTCACCGCGCTATGCGGTCTTGCACGCAACTTCACCGAATTGCTGNTTGCGCGCATCGGCGTCGGCGTCGGCGAAGCCGGCTGTACTCCCGCTGCACACAGTCTGATCACCGACTATGTCCCGCGCGAACANCGGGGCCGCGCGCTTGCCCTCTATTCGCTGGGCGTTCCGGTCGGCTCGCTCGCGGGCCTCGTCCTCGGCGGCATATTGCTCGCTAGCCTTGGCTGGCGCGCCGCCTTCCTGATCGCCGGCGTTCCCGGCATCCTGCTCGCGGTGATCGTATGGTTCACTCTCGACGAGCCCCGCAAGCGCGCCGTCGCAACGCAGACCGCTGTCCCGCATATGCCGCTGGGTCAGGTGCTCGCGACGCTGCGCCGCCTGCCCAGCTTCTGGCTGATTTCATTCGGCACCGCGATGGGCGCGTTCGGCTATTATGGTCAGGCGTCCTTCTTCGGCTCGCTCTACATGCGCACGCATNTTGCCGGAATCGACGCGATGGCCGCCGATTGGGGCGTGCCNCCGACCGTCTTCCTCGGCCTCAGCCTNGGCCTGATCGTCGGCCTAATTGGCATGGTGGGAACTTTCGTCGGCGGCCAGCTCGCCGACCGTGCGGCGCGGCGCGGGATCAAGGGTTACACGCTGGTTCCATCGACCTCGCTCGTGATCGCTGCGCCCCTGTTCGCGGGCGCCGCGCTCGCCCCNACCGTCACGCTGTCCTTCACNTTCCTGAGCTGCGCGATCTTCGTTCACGCGCTNAACTATGGCTCGGTCTTCGCCTCGGTGCAGACCCTCGTCCCCGCACGGGTACGCGCNATGGCAGCGGCGGTGCAATTGTTCGTGACCAACGCGATCGGCCTTGCATTGGGGCCGTTGTTCGTCGGTATCGCCAGCGACCTGCTCGCGCCTTCGCTCGGCAGCGAGCAGGGGCTGCGCGCTGCAATGGCGCTCGTCGCGCTGCCGCTTGCGATCGGCTCGCTGCTGTTCTGGCTGGCGGGCCGCCGGATCGAAGCCGACGAGGCAAAGCAGAGCGCCTGAGGCGCCCTGCAAAACCCATCTTATCGGGTAAGTTCGGCGAACCGCGCTTTATGATNGTCACGGTCGCCATGCGCGATGTCNAGCATCATCTGGCGGCGGAGNTGGTGACTGACGATCAGTTCCTCGCTCGTGCCGACCCCGCCGTGCAGTTGCACCGCCTGTTGCGCGACCGCGATGCCGCATTGCGCGACGCGCACCTTCGCTGCGGCGATCAGCGCCGAAGCGTCGCCNCCGCTCGCAAGCTGCGATATCGCTACCATCGTCAGNGCGCGTGCTTCCTCGCAAGCGACGCTCATGTCGACGATTTTGTGCTGAACGACCTGAAAGCTGCCGATCGGCACACCGAACTGCTGGCGGGTGCGGACATAATCGAGCGTCGCNGCGACCGCCGCCTCCATCGACCCCACCGCTTCGGCCAGATGCGCNGCGATCGCNCGGTCGATCGCGGCGTCGATGCGGTCCGCCGCCTCGCCGATCGCGCCGACCGGAATGCCCGCAACGTCTTTAAGGTCCATGCTGCAATGGCGATGGCTGTCGACCGAGCGGAAACGCTGCACGATCAATCCGTCGGCGCCGCGCGGAACAAGGAAAAGACTGACGCCGTCGCGCTCGCCCGAAGCTCCCGTTGTGCGCGCCGAAACCAGGTACCAATCGGCGTCGGCACCATCTTCGACATGCACCTTGGCGCCAGTCAGCCTGAACGTGTCGCCATCGGCCACCGCTCGGGTAGAAATAGACGCGATATCAAAATCTTGATCCTCGACGAGCGCAGCGGCGATCCGCACCTGACCCGCTCCGATCTGCTCCAGCAGCGCCGCACAATGCTCGCCCCCACCGGCGATCAGTGCCGCCGGAAGCACGCAATGGCTGACATAGGCATCGGTCATCAGGTGCCGCCCGACACCTTCCATGATCGCCATGACCTCAACCGGCCCTCCGCCGAGTCCGCCGTCCTCCTCGGCGATCGGCAGCANCAGCCACCCAAGCTCAGCCATCTTCGCCCAACGCTGCGCGGCACCTTCGCCNACTTCCGCCAACCGCTTCAACCGGTCGGCCGCGTTCCATTCGTCAGAGCCGAAGCGCAAGGCGCTATCGTGCAGCATCTGCTGCTCGTCATTATAGGCGAACTGCATGGGTCTTCTCCCTCAAAGGCCGAGTGCGCGGCGCGCGATGATGTTGCGTTGGATCTCGCTCGACCCGCCATAGATGGTGGTCACGCGCGCATAGAGCGCGCCCTTAAGCGCGAAGGGCATGTCGTCGGGCAACATGCTCTCGTCATCGAGCGCGGCGAAATGCTGCGCTTTCGGCCCCAGCGCCTCAACCCATAGCGCNGTCGCCTGCTGCGTCAGTTCGGACCAGCGCAGTTTGACCATCGACCCGCGCGGGCCCGAGTCGGCACCCGATGCGGCGTCGGCCATCAGCCGCAGCACCATCGCCTGTACCGCCATTGCCTCGATCTCGACCTGTGCCAGCTTGGCCTTGAACTCCGGCTTGTCGATCAGCAGCCCTTGCGCGGTCCGGCGGCGCGTCGCCGCCTCGCGCACAGCGCGCAGCGTCTGCGGCAGGAACATCGCGGTCGCCGCCGCCACCATGCGCTCGCGGTCGAGCAAAACCTTGCCGTAATTCCAGCCCATGCCCTCCTCGCCGACGACATTGGCNGCGGGAACGCGGACATCGTCGAGGAACACCTCATTTGTGTGATGCTTTTCGTCGAGAGTATGGATCGGGCTGATCCGGATGCCTGGCGTGTCCATATCGACGAGCATCAATGAAATGCCCTGCTGTCGCNGCCCCTCCGTCGAGGTACGTGCAAGAATGAACATCCGATCGGCGACATGGGCATAGCTGGTCCACATCTTGTGCCCNTTGACGATATAGTCATCGCCGTCCCGGTCGGCACGCGTACGAAGCGCCGCAAGGTCGGAACCGGCACCCGGCTCGGAATAGCCCTGACACCACCAATCCTCGCCGCTGATGATGCGCGGCAGGTAGAAATCCTTCTGCGCCTGGCTGCCATAGGTGAAGATGATCGGGCCGATCAGTTCGAGCCCCTGATGGAATTGCGCGGGTGCATCGGCCGCGGACGCTTCCGACCAGAAGATATGCAGTTGCTGCGGAGTCCAGCCTGTGCCGCCATATTCCTTTGGCCAGGTCGGCGCACCCCAACCGCGATCGGCAAGCCGGCGCTGATAGGCGACCAGGTTTTCGGGCGACAGGCGCAGCCCGGCGCGAACGGTCTTTTTCCATTCCTCGGGAATCGAGCCCGCGAAAAAATCACGCACTTCCTGCTGAAATTCCCGGTCTTCGGGCGCTAGGTCCAGATTCATCGTCGCTTCTCCCATCGATTGCGGAGGGCTTAGCGTCAGCGAGACCCCGCTGGCTCGCGAGCGGAAGGAGATCGCGCCAATTTCGCAAATGTGATTGTCGGCGTGTGCGACCCGCGATGCTTCGCACCCGCCGCCGGCTGGGCAATCGTCGGCGGCAATCAAGTCACTAAGGGAGAGATTTCATGCACGGCCTGATGCAGGCNCAACCATTGACGACCGCGATGCTGATCCGGCACGCGGCGACCAACCACTCGCGCCGTGAAATCGTGTCGCGCCGCGCCGACGGATCGCTCGAGCGGTCGGATTGGAAGACGGTCGAACGTCACGCGCGCCACATCGCCGCCGGGCTTGCCGACCTCGGCCTTACGCCCGGCGATCGCGTCGCGACGCTGGCCTGGAACCGCCTGCCCCACCTCGAACTCTATTATGGCGTCAGCGGTGCCGGCATGGTGCTGCACACCGTCAACCCCCGCCTCTTCCCCGATCAGATCCGTTACATCATCGATCATGGTGGCGCGCGCGTGCTGTGTGTCGACCCCGACCTGCTACCGATGATCGAGCCGCTACTCGGCGACCTGCCCAAGATCGAGCGCATCATCATCCTGGCCGATCAGGCTGATATGCCCGAAACCGCTATCGCCGATCCAATTTCGTACCAGAGCCTGATCGGCGGCCCGCGCGCGATCGCGGACTGGCCCGAACTCGACGAGAACAGCGCGAGCGCGCTCTGCTACACCAGCGGGACGACCGGCAATCCGAAAGGCGTCCTTTACAGCCATCGCTCGACCGTCCTGCACGCGATGAGTGCGCTCGCGAATGATTCAATGTCGTTAGGCGCTGCGGACACGATCCTGGTCGTCACTCCGCTGTTCCACGTCAACGCCTGGGGCATCCCCTATTCGGCCGCGATGGCGGGATCGAAGCTCATCCTGCCTGGATCGGCGCTCGATCCCGTGTCGCTCTATGAACTGATGCGNGACGAGGGCGTGACCTTCTCCCTNGGCGTGCCGACGATCTGGTTCGCCTTCCTCGATCATCTGGAGCGCGAGCGCGCGGCCGAAGATCGCGNGGCGCTCAAACTCGACCGCATCTTCACCGGCGGCGCCGCGACGCCTCGCTCGCTGATCGAACGCTTCCGCAACCTGCTGGGCGTCGAGACGATGCAAGCGTGGGGGATGACCGAAACCAGCCCGGTTGCGACCGTCTGCCGTCCGCTCGCGCATCATGCCGAACTCGGCGAGGAAGAGCAGGTGGACCTGCGCGCCATGCAAGGCCGTTCCGTGTTCGGCATTGAACTGCGCATCGAGGGTGAAGACGGCAAGGAACTTCCACGCGACGGCGAATCCTCGGGCCTGCTCAAAGTGCGNGGTCCGTGGGTCCTGAGNGCCTATCACGGCCAAGCGGCAGGCAGCGCGCTTGATGCGGGCGGCTGGTTCGACACGGGCGACGTCGCGAAAATCGATCCGGACGGCTTCCTTCAGATCACCGACCGCGCCAAAGACGTCATCAAGTCGGGCGGCGAATGGATTTCGTCGATCGATCTCGAAAATGCCGCCGTTGCGCACCCAAAGGTCGCCGAAGCCGCAGTGATCGGCGTCGCGCATCCCAAATGGCAGGAACGTCCGCTGCTGCTCGTCCGGTTACACGCCGCTGAAGCCTGCACGAAGGACGAGATCATGGATCATCTTGCCGACAAGGTCGCGCGCTGGTGGCTGCCCGATGACGTGATCTTCGTCGAGGAATTGCCGCACACCGCGACGGGCAAGCTGCTCAAGACCGAACTTCGCAAGCGCCACGGCGATCATTTCGCTGCGGCGGTGGATGCCGTCACCTGATCGCGAAGACGTGATACATCGGGCCGTCGTCGGTGCGCATGCCATTGGCGACGGCGATGATGCGGTTCATCCAGTCATAATCGGGATGCGACGTGACGAAGCGCGGCGTCGTGCGCAGATAGAGATCTTCATACGGCCCCGGTTCNCGTCGCCTGAAACGCTCGGCCGCCTCGGGCGAGGTCGGTACGGTGAGGCCGGTGTAATGCATCGCGATCCGCGCGCCATCNTCGGTTTCGAGCGAGGTGCGAACGTCGATGATCATCGTCCCGTCCCCGCGCCAGGTCACCCAGTCGGCCCCATCGGGCATCACACGCCCTTTGAGGCGCGGCCCCTCGAACGTCCCGCCATGCACGGGAAAAATCCCGAGCCGACTTTCACCGCCGATCGGCTGCGCCTGGTCATAGGCGACATTCAGCCGCATNACGAACAGCGGCTCCCATGCCAGCGTCTCGATGCCCATTACCCCTCTCCCTTCNCCGCCGTACCGAACAGCGCATAGACCGGATCGTCGGGCCAGGGACGCCCGACCGATTTGCGGTGCGCGAACCGCTCGGCCTCGCTCTTGTCCGGCGCCGGGCGTTCGTCAATCCAGTCGAAGACGACGACCCGGTCGGCCACTCGCCATTCGCCTGCCCGCTTTTCGAACCGGTCAACATAGCGTCCCGCCATCATGAGTTCGACCTGCCCGCCTTCACTGCCGGGCTGGCGTTGCAAGGCGGTGAAATAGCTTTCTACTGCCGCCTCATCGCCTCGCAGCTCGATCAGAATATTGTGGATCTGGTGAATGCCGCGTTCGATCAGGGGCAGCGCCTGCATCGCCCAGTCGATAAAACCGTCGGTCGTCCCGTTATAGGCACCGTGATCGTCGGTGCCGCCAGGCCAGCAGGCGGATCGCAATAGCGCCTCGTCCGCGCGGTCGATTCCGCGACAATAGCGAAAGAGGCAATCGCGGATCATCTCGCGATCCCAGAGTTTACCGATGTCCGCTTCCATGGCCTGCATATCTCCCGGGCTATTTCGGCCGAATGTGCCCCATCGGCGCGCGCGGCCAAAATTGCGCCGCGCCGGGAGCCGCATTATCCTGTGGGAGATGAACGGCCGGCGCGAAAGGCGTCAGGCGGCNCGCTCAAAGATCGCAGCGATGCCCTGTCCGCCGCCGATGCACATCGTCTCCAGCCCATACCGCCCGTCGCGGCGCACCAGCTCACGGGTCAGGTTCGCAAGAATGCGCCCGCCGGTCGCCCCGATCGGGTGCCCGAGCGAGATGCCCGACCCGTTGACGTTGAGGATTTCATTCCGGCTATCGCCGTCGGACCAGCCCCAGCCCTTGAGCACCGCAAGCACCTGCGGTGCAAAGGCTTCGTTGAGTTCGACGAGGTCGATGTCGCCCCAGCCAAGACCATTGCGCGCGAACAACCGCTCGACCGCGGGCACCGGTCCGATGCCCATCCGGCTCGGGTCGCAGCCCGCCGCCGCCGAGCTGTGATACCAGGCGATGGGCGTGAGCCCGAGTTCGTCGAGCTTGTCCTCGGCAACAACAAGACAAGCGGCGGCAGCGTCATTCTGCTGGCTCGCATTGCCCGCAGTGACGACCCCGCCTTCGAGCGGCCGCAGCTTGCCCAGCGTCTCCAGCGTCGCGTCGGCACGGTAACCCTCATCATGCGCGAAGACGACCGGATCGCCCTTTTTCTGCGGCACACTTACGGGCACCAGTTCATCGTCGAATAGCCCGTTCGTCCACGCCGCGGCGGCGCGCTGATGGCTACGCACGGCATAGGCGTCACATGCCTCACGGCTGATATCATAATCCTTCGCCAGATTTTCGGCGGTCTCGATCATGCCGGTGATGACGCCGAAGCGTTCGACCGGCTGCGACATCAGTCGCCCGCGCGTCAGCCGGTCATGGAGCGTCAGATTGCCCGCGCGCACCCCCTTGCGGATATCGGTGCTGTAATGTTCGACGTTCGACATCGATTCGACGCCGCCCGCAACGACGACATCGGACATTCCCGTCTGAACCATCATCGCGGCGTTGATCACCGCCTGCAGCCCCGACCCGCAACGGCGGTCGAGCTGATATCCCGGCACTTCGAGCGGTAGCCCCGCGGCGAGCCACGACCAATGGCCGATACTCGGGGCCTCGCCATTGCCATAGCCTTGCGAAAACACGACATCGTCGACGCGCGTCGGATCGATCTTCGTCCGCTCGACCAACGCCTTCAGAATCACGGCACCCAGCTCGCCTGCGGTCATCGACGACAATGCTCCCCCGAACTTGCCGACGGCGGTGCGGATGGGGGCGACAATGGCGGCGCGGCGCAGGGTCATGACTTCGGTCTCCGGTCAGGTAAAAGGTGAAGATGATCAGTTCGTAGCGGCGAATTCGCGTAGCATATGCTTCGCAATCTGGAGCTGAAGGATCTGCGTTGTGCCTTCGTAGATGCGGTAGATGCGCGCATCGCGGAAGAAACGCTCGGCGTCATATTCGGCCAGATAACCGGCGCCGCCATAGACCTGNACGCANGCATCGACGACANGGCCGCACATTTCGCTGGCAAAGACTTTGAACGCCGCAGCCTTGCGGAGGACATTCTCGCCCGCGTCGGCACGCCGCGTAACATCGTCCATCATGCACTCAGCGGCGTAGATATCGATCTCGCTCTGTGCGAGCATCTGTTGGATCAGTTGGAAGTTTGCGATTGGTTCTCCGAACGCCTTGCGCTCGGTCGCGTAGCGGATCGCGCTGTCGAGCGCGCGGCGGGCGTAGGCGGTCGCCGCCGCGCCGACCGACATACGGCCATTGTCGAGGCTCATCATCGCGAAAGCGAAACCCTTGCCAAGTTCGCCGCCAAGCAATGCCTCGCCGCCGACACGGACGTCCTCCATGATCACGTCGGCGATGTGGCTGCCCGACTGACCCATCTTCTTGTCCGACTTGCCGATCGAGATGCCGGGCGCGTCGANGGGGACGACGAAAGCCGAGACATGCGCGTTTTTGGGCAAATTCTCCTTGCTCGTCCGCGCCATGATCAGGCCAACCTTCGCAAAGGGCGAGTTGGTGATGTAGCGTTTGGTGCCGTTGAGTACCCAGCCATTGTCGGTTTGCGTCGCGGTCGTCTGAAGTCCTGCCGAGTCCGATCCCGATCCCGGCTCCGTCAGGCCGAAACAGGCGATCTCGCCCGATGCGACCCGCGGCAGCCATTCGGCTTTCTGCGCCTCGGTCCCGCCGTTCTTCAGGGCCGACGCAAACATGCCGATGTTGATCGAGATGATCGAGCGGAACGCCGGCATCGCGTAGCTGATGGTGTGGATCGTCTTAATATACTGGCTGACGTTCATCCCCGCGCCGCCGAATTCTTCGGGGATCGTCAGGCCGAACAGGCCCATATCGCGCATTTCGGCGAGAATATCGTCCGGGATCGCGTCGCTTTCGATGATCTCCTTTTCGGCGGGTAGAAGGCGATCGCGCACATAACGTTCGAGCTGCTCGATAAACTGCTCAAAGACGTCCGCATCCATTCCGGGATTGCTCATGGCCTGTTCCTCAAATCGGGTCGTAGGGAAAGACGTGCGCCGAGACCTCATCAGCGCGCGCAAAGTCGGGACGGAACGCCGGGATCAGCTCGTCGGCGATCGCCTCGGCGGTCCAGCCTTCGAGCTTCGCCATCGAACGCACGGGACGCGGTTTCGAGAAGAGCAATATCTCATTCTTGCGTACGCTGAAAATCTGGTTCGTGACATCCTTCGACAGGTCNGACGCCAGATAGGCGACGAGCGGCGCGATCTTGTCGGCCGACATGGACTGGAGGCGCTTGACGCGCTCCTGCTCGGCTGGCGTGGTCGCGGGGATCGAAGATGTCATGCGACTCCATGCAAAGGGCGCAATGCAATTCGAACGCACCCCCACACGCGCCATATCGAGAGCGATCGACTGGGACAGCGCGACGACGCCCAATTTTGCCGCCGAATAATTAGCCTGACCTATGTTGCCGATCAGCCCGCTGGTCGAGGTGAAGTGGATGAAGCTGCCCGACTGCTGTTCCCGAAAATACGGTGTTGCAGCCTTGGATACGTTGAAGACGCCGGTCAGGTTGACCTCGATGACACTCTTCCAGTCCTCGTAGCTCATCTTGTGCCAGATGGTATCGCGAAGGATGCCGGCGTTGTTCACAACGGCGTCGATGCGGCCGAACTTTGCGACCGCATCCTCGACGATACCGGCAGCTTCCTTGGGGTCGGCAACGTTGCCGAAATTTGCGGCCGCCTTGCCGCCCGCGGCGATGATGTCGTTTGCGGTGGCCTCGGCCGGAGCGGCGTCGCCACCGTCGCCCGCTTGCGCGACGCCTGGGTCGTTGACGATGACCGCCGCGCCCTGCGCTGCACAATGCAGCGCGAGTTCGCGGCCGATGCCGCGCCCCGCGCCCGTAATCGCAACGACCTTTCCGTCCAGACATCCGTTCATGGCTGTTCTCCCGACCGATTCCCGTCCGAATTGCGTTACGCGTTATATTTCGAATTTCAACATCAGGAATTGTTTTTTCATATATATGAAATTATTGACTGTGAATGACCGGTCCGGTGCGTTCTGTTGCGCAAGCCTTTGCGATCCTTCGCCTGCTCGCTGATTCAAAGGCGCTCCCGTTGTCCGAGATTGCTCGAACCGTCGGGCTCAGCCCATCGAGCTGTCTGAACTTGCTGAAAACCCTTTCCGCGGAAGGTGCGATTGAGCGCGAAGAGCTTAAGAAGCGCTATCGCTTGACCTCCGCCTGGCTCGCCACTGGGATTTTTTCGGACAGCCGCGCGATGCGGTTGATCGATCGCGCACGACCCGGCATGGCGCATTTCGCGCAGTCNTTCGAAATGGCCGTCGGGCTGTGGCGCATTGTCTCGCGTGACCGAATGCAACTCGTCGCCCACGCGCAAAGCGATGCGGGAATGCGGCTCGCNCTTGCCGATAACCAACGCCAACCGCTGGGTGCAGGTGCTGCCGGGCGCGCGATCGCAGCAGCTCAGGCGGTCGACAAAGCCGAATTGGAGCGACGCTTTGCATCGGTTCGCTGGCAGTCCGCGCTATCGTTGGACACCTACACCCGCCAAGTCGAAGAGGCTGCAGCGAAGGGATTTGGGCTCGATCGCGGCTATGCGCATCGAGGGGTTTATACGGCTGCCGCCGCGATTACCGAGGTCCCACCGGGTTTCTGCCTTACCGCGTCATGCGTCGCCGGATCGCGGACCGACGAAGAACTCGCAATCTTCTGCTCGGCGCTCACCGGACTGCGTAATGAGCTGGTTTCATAATCAAATTGGCTAGCCGAAAGTTGACGCCTAAACTTGAAGCGCGTCAGCGCGAGACAGATAACCGCAGCTAAGTGGCCGCTGAACAATTTTCATTGCACTGGCGGACGCTGGCCTAATCGAGGTCGAACATGTCATATTCGCGGATGAGGACCATGGCAGCGTCGTTCCCGCGGCGATGATGCGCGGGCTGCGCTTCGCGGTCCCCGAGCCCGCGTGANTCGTCCGCTCAAGGAATCTCGCGAACAGAGCAAGCCCCGCAATCTATTGAGAAATACGCTACGATCCATCGCGATAACGTCACCGATGATCAGGATAACGCTGGCTTAACCATGCTGCNGAGCAGCATGGCGAGTTGGTCGGGGTTAACCTCGGCAAAAAACAGCAAGGGGTCGTTCGTCATGCCAAGCCTGTACATCTCGCCTGCCGGATCCGGGGACAAAAGTGGCAGCGATATCAACAACGCCGCGTCAATAGGCTCGCTNAACACACTGATCGGAANGGCAGGCCCAGGNGGCGAGGTACTGCTTCTCGCCGATCAGGGCGACTACAAGGTCACGGGCATCATTGGTGTCACCCGTGGGGGTGCCGAGGGACAGCCGGTTGTAGTGCGCGGCATCGATTCTGCCGGCAATTCGATGGCCGCATATTTCACTGGCTCGCGACCAGCCGACTGGCAAGCGGGCGACGCCTCCGGCAACGAGCTGTTCAAACTCGGCACGGGNGCGGACAATCTGGAATTCCGCGACCTCAGGATCGACAATGTCGGAACCGCCTTCCGCGTTACCGCCGACATCAGCAGTCTCCATATTGAAAATATCGACGCGAACAATGTCCGCCGCTTCTTTGAGGATTACGCCAGCGCACCCTCCGGCACCGCGACGATCAGCGGGCTGACGATCCGCGATGTCGACGTGCAGGGTTTCTCAAGGACGGCGTTCCGNCTGCAATACGATACCAACAATGTGGTGATCGACAATGTCACGGCGAACATGGCCGGGCAAACGGGCGACGACCTGCCCGCCGGCGTCCATCTCGACGGCACCGTCCACAATGTCACGCTCAACCGGGTGGTGATGGAAAATATCCAGAGCACCGCCGGCGCCTATTTCAACGGCGACGGCTTCTCGAGCGAGCGCGGCGTNTATGACATACGCTTCATCGACACGGTCGCGCGCGGTAACAGCGACGGCGGCTACGACCTCAAGTCGAGCGGCACCTTGGTCGTCCGCGCGCTCAGCGAGGAGAATGGCCGCAACTACCGACTGTGGGGCGAGGCGACGCTGATCGACTCCGTGGGTCTGAACCCGCTGCTGCGCGGCGGCATCTCCGAACAGAACCAGCTCTGGCTCGACGATGAGGCGGATGTCACCGTAATCGGCGGGCGCTTCGACGATGCCGGGTCGGGCACCAAGGTCATTTCCTCGCAGGGTCATCTTAACTTGCAAGGCGTGGCTATCATCCGGTCCGAACTCTCGACGCTCGTCACTCGCGACTCGCTCCCTGGCCTGGTTGGAATCGAGACGATCCGCGAAACGCTGACCGTCGATCAGGGCGAAGCCTCGCCCGGCGCGACCGGCTATATCTCGCTGCTTCCCCTCCCCACCACTGTCACGACGGACGCGCTGCGTGGCACGTCAGGCAATGATATATTCCTCATCGACGATATCGGGGACCGGATCACCGAGGCGGCCGACGCCGGGTTCGACCGGGTCGAGACGACGCTGGGCAGCTATACGCTCGCAGGCAACATCGAGCAGTTGATCCGCCGCGGCGCTGCCGATTTTACCGGCAATGGCAATGCGCTTGCCAACGTGGTGATCGGCGGCGCAGGCAGCGACGCGTTGGGCGGGCTCGGCGGCAATGACGATATTGCCGGCAATTCGGGCGACGACATTCTCGTGGGCGGCAATGGCGAGGATATTCTCGCCGGCCAGTCGGGTGCCGACGTGCTNCTCGGCGGCTGGCAGTCGGATACGCTCTTGGGCGGCGCNNGCGCGGACCGGCTNGTCGGTGACCAGGAATGGTTGAGCAGCCAGGGCGCCAACGACCGGCTCGACGGCGGCGACGATGCCGACCTGCTGATCGGGGATGCGACCAATATNTATGGCGCCGGCAGGGGAGGCAATGACCGGCTGACCGGCGGCGCGGGCAACGACATATTGATCGGCGACGGCGACATAATGATCGGCAGCGCCAGAGGTGGGGCGGACACGCTGGAGGGCGGCGAAGGCAATGACTGGCTCTACGGCGACGGCCGAGATTCCGCCNCGACCGTCATCGGCGGCGCNGACAAGCTCTATGGCGGCGACGGCCCCGATCATCTGATCGGCGGCGGCGGCAACGACCTGCTCGCGGGCGGCGCAGGCGCCGACTGGTTTGTCTTTGCGCCCGGCTCGGGTGCCGACGAGATCAGCGATTTCGCCTCGGGTATGGACCATATCGATCTCAGCGCTTTCGACATCGCGTTTGAGCAACTCGGCTTCATGACGAGCACCGACGGAGTCCGTATCACTATGGGTGCGGACAGCATCTTCGTCCGCGGCGCGCAGAACTTTTCGTCCAACGATTTTGTTTTCGGCTGACCGGAGGCTCAACCGAAAATGAAATCCGCCTGATCGAGCGCGGTCACCCCGCGCACGAAGATCGTATCGGTGCCGCCGAGTTGGATCGTCACCCCCGCGCTGCTCGTTGCAAAGCGCAGCGCCTCATATGCGATATCGAAGGCGCTGAGGTCGATCCGGTCGGCCTCGGCGCCGCCCCGGGTGAAGTCGGTGATCTCGTCGGCGCCCGAACCACGCGCGAAGACGAAGCGATCGTTCCCGCCACCACCGGTCAGCTTGTCCGCACCACCGCGTGCCCCGGCCGCCATGTTCATCGCATCGCCGACGAGCACATCATTGCCGAGCCCGCCGACCAGAGTGTCGGCACCGCCGACCCCACT